>ERZ791734.53-NODE-53-length-198580-cov-9.766709_pt1 | contig 198580 bp, 168 predicted proteins | sample MGYA00509953_ERZ791734 | MGnify/ENA primary metagenome ERZ791734 (study PRJEB30046, sample SAMN00792038) | human gut metagenome | study: EMG produced TPA metagenomics assembly of the A metagenome-wide association study of gut microbiota in type 2...
CGCTGCTTCAAAAAAGGAAAGACCGATCGGTCAGTCCTCGTTGCCGAAGAACTTAGTATCAGAAGAACCGCAGCTTCCAATATCTATAACTGCGGAGCGGGTATTAAGCTGACTGCAGATATCCTTGGTCATGAGTCGCTGGATTCCACCACGCATTATGTGCGTGTAGATTTTACCGCGCTGAGAGAGATTTGCCACGAATGGCTCGGAAAATGCAGCTCATTAAGCCGTCCTCAAAGTATGTTTCAGCATTTGATTCTGAGACACAATGTATTCAAGGCAAATTCTACCGCAATGCACACGACAGACCGGAACCCTACATTTATTCAGAGAATGAAGTGCTGATGCTTATGAACGAATGTGATCGTTTATATTCACCTGACGGGATCCGTGCTCGTACCATAAAATGTATCATCGGACTTCTGTGGGCAACAGGAATGCGTCCTTCCGAACCAGTGAATCTGATACGAAAGGATGTGGATTTAGCGCATGCGTGTATTACGGTTCGTGAAACCAAGTTTGCGAAGGAACGTATTATCCCGGTTTCAACATCAGTGATTCAGGCACTTGAGGAATATATGGCAATACCGCACAACTGCTACGATACGCATTACCAGGCGGCCATTTTGTAAGAATCCATTAGGTCGCCCGTGCTTTTGCTCGCAGGAGCGCACTGATTCAAGCTGCCAGGCAGGGTCTGTCAGCCAGGATCAGATTCGCTAACGCGAACATGATATTGAATTTGGCTCTCTGCTTTTCGAGTCCTCGGTATCGTGTTTTTCGGAAACGCAGTTGTTTCTTGACGACACCGAATACGTGCTCCACTTTGGCGCGGACAGAGGACTTTGCGTGTTCTGCTTTCTTTGCGGCATACTGACCGCTTTTGCTCAGCTTTTTCACTTGGGATGGACGGCGGTTGATTCTGTATTTGATCTTGCGACCAGCCTTGTTGCGGATGATCGCATCGCCGCGCTTTTCTGCTCCGAGGTAACCGCTGTCGCCATATACTTCATCTTCATCTCCGGTCAGCAGCTTGGATGTTTCTGTGGCATCATGGACATTCGCTGCTGTTGCCTCCACGGTATGAACCAGTCCGCTGTCCCTGTCAACGCCGATATGTGCCTTATAGCCGAAGTGCCAGGCATTGCCTTTCTTCACCTGATGTGCATCCGGGTCCCGCTTCTTTTCCTTGTTCTTGGTGGAAGAAGGGGCGGAAATAATGGTGGAATCCACGATCGTTCCCTTTTTCAGGATGAGACCTCGTTCCATAAGTGCGGCAACCACCTGAGAGAACAGCTTCTCCTACAATCCGTTCTCATCATATGAAATCATTATTCGAAAACTGCCCTGCCGCTCATCGAATAAACTGATTCTTGAGTATCAGAAATTCTTGTATTTGTTTCATAATATAGAAGAGAATCGCTCTGGCTTCAAATTCTTCCCGCGTCTGTGGCAATGGTTCCTTCTTCATCTGTGAAAATATCATTTCCAATTGTACGAGTAATTCTGTGCAATCATTCTCTCTATGATATTCTGCCTCTATCTGGCTGATAAACTGTGCAACACTTTGGGTTTGCTGTGGTAATACCCGAATCATTGTAATACTTTGATAGATATTTCTAAGCACACGACTCTGATTTTCTCTCATTTTGATGTAATCAATTTCCTGCTGGTTTTCACCCCATAATGTATTATTCCAATTACGCAATGCACAGTTCTTAGCACATTCAATCTTGTCTTCCAGAAGTTCAAAACAATCCTGCTTGTAGAGCTGTTTGTCTTCTATGCTTATATCGTGAGACATCCGATGTAAAATTCTCCTGATTTCTTCGTCAACTTCCAGGGATAATCGATTAAATTCTTCTTCAGATCTATGAAGATGCAGATTAATAAGAATACCGCAGGCTGTTCCTATGGCAAATAATAATATTTCATTTATAATTACCGGTACTTCAATACTCTGTTTTGTAAGAAAATGAGAAATCAGCACCGAATCCATTGCAATCGCTTCCGGCCAATTGGCATTCAGACAAATCAACGTAAATAAAAATAAATATAATGTGAAAGAAGCAATATGGAATCCCAGAAAATAAAAACATAAGACAGCAAGGAGCAAAGCGCAGGCAAAAGCCACTCCTCTGTTCCACGCAGTCTTAAAAGTTTCTTTCTTAGTATTCTGAATGCTGAGAATTGTAATAATCCCGGCAGTTACCGCATATTCCAAATTTAAAAGTTCTGCAAACAGAATAGCTGCCACTGCCGCAAACGCTATCTTTATTGTTTTACCTAAAACAGCCTTATTCATACTTCTTTCCTTTGGTAAATCCTCTTCCTCGGACTTCTTTTACCTGTCCGATCATAATAAAGGCATCCGGATCGATCTCCTGTACCATTTCATTGATTGCAAATAATTCTCTCTGGTTGACTACTGTAAGAATGGCATACATTTCTTTTCTGGTGTATCCGCCTTCTACTTCAAACAATGTAGTTCCACGATCAAACTGTGTTGCAATTTGCTTATTGATTTCCTCATATTTTTCACTGATAATCTTAATCTGAACTTTGCTTTTACCGGCTACAAGAAGCTTCTCCAGAGTATAGGAATAGATACATACCAGCAAAATACCATACAATACCTGCTGCCTGTCAGATATGCTCATCTGAAGCAATAAAATAAGAACATCAAATCCGTATAACATAGCAGCTACCGGTAATCCTGTCTTTTTATGAATAATAAGCGGAGGAATGTCCATACCTCCGGTGGATGCGCCTGCCTGAATAACTAATCCTATTCCAGCACCTATCAGCAATCCGGCAAATACTGTACAGAGCATGGGATCTGTAGTCAGAACGCCAACTCTTGTGGAGAGCATTTCTCCTATTCTTAAAAAGAAAGGGTATACAAAGGTACTGACCAGCGTTGTCATGGCGAATTTTTTTCCAAGGAATAATGCTCCCAGAATAAACATGGTCACATTAAAAATAGTTACAAAGGTACTGATCTGCAAGCCTGTATAGTGCTGGACAAAAATCGCAATTCCTGTCGTTCCTCCTGTAATCAGTCCTATAGGAAGTATAAAAAAGGCGACTGCCAGAGAATACAAAAAATTACCAAATAAAATAATACTTAAATTATAAATCTTTTTCTTCATGTTACTTACTGTACCTTCCGCTAAAGATAGTTATTTTAGAAATAGTCCGAAATATATGGCACCTGCTGCTCAATTGCATCTTCCAGCATATCTATTACAGCTCCGTTCGCCTGTAATCTGCCGATTTTAGCCAGATAGTCCGGTCTTTTATACCCCATCAGCATAGTCGTCATTGTCTGGATGCTGATAACGTCTTCGCATTTTTCAGAAATCCTTGATACTTCACCATGCCCATCTCTGGATATCTCCAGTAAAAAAGTGCCCTGGTTGCATTCCATAATAGGATCCGTGAGTGTGAATTTCCATTCTCTGTCCGTAATATCAGGTTTAAAAGGATAACGTGAGATAAACGCAGGAAAATCTACGATTCTTCCCATATAATAAGGAGAAATCACTTCTTTGATGCTTGCGTCTTCTAACAGAAAAGCCAATGGTTCGTCTGTGTATGTATCGCCTTCCACCTGATCAATCATGGAAAAATGCGCAGATACGAAATTCCATAATCCGGTTCTTGCTTCTTCATTATTGAAAATCATGTCTTTAATATGAAAGATTTCATTTTCAATCCAATAGATAATATACCCATCCGGTTCGTCTTTTTCACTATAATATATTGCAGCCATAATATCGTCCGAATCCCAGAGCCAGTATTCATTCCATGCCAGTTCATCACGCAATATTGCACCATGTGTATGAGCTGCATAACGTTCATATGTCTTCTTCAGTTCCACACTGTCTGTTTTTACACGGCGTACATCTCCTGAAACCTGACGGTTCTTTGGCAGCTGATAATCTTTAATTTCATAGGAAATTTTATCTGAGATAAGCTCCCAGCCTTTTCTTCTGTAAAAAGGAATCGAATACGGATAAAGATAACAGATATACTGCCCTTTCTTGCGCATGTCCTTTAATGCCTGCTCCAGAAGCTTGTGCATGAGCCCCATATTGCAATACTCAGGGTAGGTTCCTACTCCGGTCAATCCGCCCATAGAATATGTCACTCCAAATATCTTGACCTGCATTGGATATATTGCCACCTGAGACACCAGATTGCCATCATCGAACCAGCCGATAACATCTGCCTTCTGCATGGTCGGGAACTTTGCCCGGATGATTTCTTTCTCCTGCCATCCAATAGAGCTCAGTTCATGCTCCGTAACCTGAAAAACATATCGAAGCAGTGCATTATACTGTTCCATATATTCACTGCCTACTGGTTTCATTTTAAGGTTCTTTTTATTCATCATACTTATTTCTCCGAATCGTTTACATAAGTCTTTGTTTTCATTATTTACCCAAATTACTATAGCATGTTTTCTATAAATATTCCATACCCACTGGTAGAATCATTCACCAGTACATGCGTCACTGCCCCTATGATCCTGCCATCCTGTATGATGGGTGCTCCACTCATTCCCTGCACGATTCCACCGGTAAGCTGCAGCAATTCTTCATCCGTAACAGTTAAGGCAATCTGTCGATTCAGGTTCTCTGCATTGGGCATCAGTCTGGTAATCCTTACATCATAATATTTGGTCTGTCCATCAATGTTACACAGAATCTGCGCATCTCCTTCTTTCACATCCTGCTTTAGTCCGACCGGCAGCGCCTGTGTGGTTATACTGTCTGCAAAAGCCTGGGATGCCACGCCGTAGATTCCCTCTTCCGTATTGCTCATAATGACCCCTGAGACCTGCTCCGGCTGATATTCAATGATTCCTGTAAGTTCCCCCGGTGTTCCTCTCTCCCCTTTTCTGATTGCAACGATCTCTGTATGATACAAAAGACCGCTGCCAAGCTGTAGAAGCTCTCCCGTATCTGTATCGTTGATTCCATGTCCAAGTGCTCCAAAATGAAGCTCTTCATCCAAAAAAGTCATGGTTCCGATTCCCTGTGCACTGTCTCTTAACCAGGTTCCGATCTTATACACTCCATTCTGATCCTGCATGGGACTGATTCTCACCTGAATTATCTTTTCATTACGTGATACCTGTAATACAATATCCCTGCCGTTTCCATTTTCCACATATTCCTTGATCTGTCTCTTACCGGTAACTGCCACTCCATCCATTGCCATTACATAATCTCCCGCCTGCAATTTATATACAGATGGAGACTGTTCCTGCCCTTGAGGTCCTTCAAAGGTTCCCGTATCAATTACCAGTACCCCCTGTGTCTTCATGTAGATTCCAATAGGCTGTCCTACAGGTATTAATCGGGTATTTTCAATTACTTCTATATCTATGCTTTTAAGAGGAAGTACTCCAAAAAGCCTGAGTTCCATCTGACAGGTATCAGGACTTTCTCCTGCAACAATAGTCACTGGCTGGTTCAGCGCAATTACCTTATCTGAGTCCACATTCAACACACCGGAAGCCGGAACTTTCAGATCAATCCTTTGACTTGTCCCAGCCTGAATCCGTATGATATTAGGTATTTTCTGTTCATAGTAGCTGTATGATGCCCACAAAAACATTCCCAGGGCAAAGCCCAGAAATGCATAGAGAAACAACTGATACCGACGTTTTCTCCGTTCAGATACTCTCATATTTTTCACAATTAATCATGCCCTTCTTCTATTTATAGCCTTATAGCCTCCAAATCCGAAGGCATTTTATTCTGATTGAATTATCAATGTATAGTATATGGGTTTTCCTTAAAAATACTTATGTCAAAATCTGTTATTGTTGTCTGAATATTAACATGATATAATTATTTTATCTGACATTATGCAAATTATTTTTTGCTGTAAAAGAAAGGGCATTCAATTATGTTTCATTCTACAGTTTCAGGACTTCCAGATTTGAAGTCTTTTCATGAATTTACTTATAAAATGTGGTCATCTGCACAGGATGATCGTTTTGCCATGCTCTTTCTTCGTATCAATGCCGGCAAAAAGAGTCTTACGGCTTCTTTTCTTGCTGATTTTGTCCAAAATATAATACGAGGCAACGAATATGTATTATCTGCATGTCAGACAGAGACGGATGCTTTTCTGGCCCTGGTAGACTTGGAACGTCTTCCTCTTAATCAATTACACGACAGATTAAAAGCTGATTTCACAGACTTTCTGCATTATTATGATTATGTAATATATATTGGTGTTAGCTTCGCCACTTCCAGGCTATCTTCTATTCAGGAATGGGAAGCTATGGCAAAAACAGCCTGCGAAGCTGCCTGTATGCATGGGGCTTCTTCTAAGGTATCTCTTATGTTTTACCGGGAAACATTAAATACACAGCATCAGGAGCATCGTATTCTTCCTTTATTTGACAGCCTGTTATCTCATCATCATCTCGTCATTTATCTACAGCCAAAATACAGGCTTGGTCAATCGTCTCCCATCGGTGCTGAGGCTCTGGTTCGAATTCTGGATACAAATGGACATTTGCTGAATCCCGCTTCCTTTTTACCGACTCTTGCAAAATATGAGCTGGACAACCAACTGGATCTTATGGTGATGGAAAGTGTTTTGAAGTGTTTACATACCTGGGATACATCTGGAATGACGCTACTGCCTGTCAGTATTAATATGTCATCAGGGAATTTTATCAACTCTGATTTTATGGATATTTTCCTGAAAGTGATGGATAAATATGAATCTGTACGACATTTTCTTGGTTTTGAGATAGGCGCTGCTGATTTTTATTCCAGTCCAAATGATATGGAGTCCATGATTCACATGTTGCATGACTTAGGCAATAGCGTCAGTCTGGATGGACTGGGAGGCGATACGCTTCTAATGAGTCAATTGGAAATCCCACCTGTGGATATGGTTAAATTCCATCGGCATTTCCTGCTCACCGGAATGAAAAATGCAAACAACCGGATACTCTTTGAAAAAATGGCAGAAATATTCAATGCCTGCAATATTCCCGTCTTATGTGAAGGAATCGAGACTTTAAAAGAAGCTCATTTTGTGCAGGAATGTGGCATTTCTTATATGCAGGGATTCTACTATGGACGCCCTGTTCCTTTTGATATCTTTGAGAAAAAATATATGATACCGCAGCCTGCTTATCTGGCATTTCACACACAATAAAAGGAAGTCGTTTCAGACTTCCTTCTTTAATGCTGCTGTATGCAATAATTCCCTGGCATTCTCTCTGACAGTATCTGTAATCGTCTCTCCGCCGAGCATTCTCGCCAATTCTTCCACAACTTCTTCTTGTGGCAGACGGGTGATTCCTGTCTCTGTTTTCTGATTTACTGCCTGTTTGGCTATTCTGTAATGTGCATCTGCCATGGCTGCTATCTGAGGTAAATGTGTAATGCAGATAATCTGATGGCTTCTGGATAAGACACCTAATTTCTCTGATACTTTCCAGGCAGTCTTACCACTGATTCCTGTATCAATCTCATCAAATATCATAGTTGGAATCCTGTCTCTTGATGCCAGTACAGTCTTAATGGCAAGCATGATACGTGACAGCTCTCCGCCGCTGGCTACGCTGCCGAGACTCTTCATTGGTTCTCCCGGATTGGTAGATATCATGAATTCTACATCATCATATCCATTAGCAGCATATTCTTCTTTATGTCGTACCTGTATCTCGAATTTTACTTCCAGGAAATTCAGGTCTGTCAATGCCTTCACCATATCTCCTGCAAGCTTCTTTGCTTCTTTCTGTCTGATAGCAGATATCTTACTGCACAGTCTCTCAAGCTCTTCCTTCTGCCTGGCAAGCTTATGCACAAGCTGCTCTCTGTAAGCATCCATATTCTGCAGCTTCTCTATACGCTGTGCCTGCTGCTGCTGATATTCCAATACAGCCTCTATTGTTCCACCATATTTTAATTTCAAATGATTTAACAGATTCAGGCGTTCCTGCGTCTGCGCAAATACTTCACCGTCAAATTCCATATCTGACAGATATTCTGCAATATTTCGATTAAAATCATTTAAAAGACCATCTATCTGTTCCAGTTCGGTTACGAGTGACTTCGCATTGTCATCATATTCTTCAATACTGCGCAGCTCTCTCACTGCTCTTCCCACTGCATCAGCCGCCGTCTGATCCTCACCGTCTCCTGTCAGTTGATAAGCTCTGGAAGCTGCCTCTACAATCTGTCTGCTATTGGACATACGTCGGTAGGAAGTCTCCAGCTCGTCATCTTCCCCAACGTGCAGAACTGCCTCTGCAATCTCCTGGTATTCAAACTCTGCCAGTGATAACTCCTTCGCACGTAAGCCTTCATCCATTCCAGTCTCTTCAATCTCTTTTTGAAGAGCTGTATATGTGTGATATTTCTGCTTCAGATCCTGTTTCAGTCGCGCAAGCTCCTCTCCTGCAAAAGAGTCCAGAATCTCCATATGATTCTTCTTATACAGAAGTGACTGGTGCTCATGCTGCCCGTGAATATCGATCAACAACTCGGAAAGTTCCTTTAACTGTCTGGTAGTTGCCGTCTCTCCACCAATCTTACAGATGCTTCTGTTTGGCTGGATTTTTCTCTGTATAATGATGATTCCATCCTCTTCTACAGGAATCTCCAATTCATGAATCTGTTCCAGCAGTTCCTGATCTGTTACCTGAAATACCAGCTCGACCAACGCATACTCTGCGCCGTTACGAATCATATCCTTATCCGCTCTGGCGCCCAGCGCAAGATTAATAGAGCCGATAATAATAGATTTACCAGCTCCAGTTTCACCACTCAGTATATTCAATCCCTCTGCAAAATTGACTTCTGTCTCCTGAATCAGAGCCAGATTCTTCACATGTAAGCTTATCAGCATACTTTGTTACCCTTCTAAAATCTCATTGATCTTGTCTATAACTACTTTCGTTTCATCTGTAGATTTGATTGCAGCCATAATTGTATCATCACCTGCAATACAGCCTACGATCTCTGGAAATTTCATGGCATCCAGCGCTGCTGCTACTGCCATCGCCATACCCTGTACTGTCTTAATGACAAGAATATTCTGCGCCATGTTCATGGATACAAAACCATCACGAAGCACGCGAATATATTTATCCCCCAAATGACTGTCATCATTCTTGAGAATAATATATTTCTGCTTACCATTGCCTGTTGCAATCTTAGACAATTTCAGTTCACGAATATCTCTGGATACTGTTGCCTGTGTTACTTCAAAGCCTTCTTCTTTCAGATATGCAGCCAGTTCTTCCTGTGTCTCAATATCATACTTATTGATCAGGTCAACTACTACCTCATGTCTCTGCCTTTTCATTCTGTTACCAAACCTTTCATACGATTCGCATCTTCTTCTGCAAGGTATCCAAAAAACTGACCTTGCTGAGCTTCATAATTTTCGTAGCTTTATCAGACCGTATGATTCTGATTTTGTCTCCTTCGTTAAGATTCACCGGATGTCTGCCATCAAAGCTGGCATCTACTTCCTGTTCCTCATCCTGCTTGAATCTTCCTATCTCTACATCAATTACATCATCCTCGGAAAGAATGATGGTTCTGTCATTGACAAGTGTATGGGAACAGACCGGTGTCATCAGAATTAATCTCGCCTTGGGCTCTACTATAGGCCCTCCTGCGGATAAATTATATGCTGTAGAACCAGTAGGCGTAGAGATAATCATACCATCTGCATTATACGTACTTAACAACTGTCCATTAACATAGATATTAAAATTAATCACATGAAGAGCACCTTTTCTGGTGATAACGATATCGTTAAGGGCAATCATCGGTGCCATACTCTCTCCGGCAATAACAGGAATACCACTTAACATCATTCTGCTCTCTACTTCATATTTGTCTGCGATCAGACTATCCAGCGCTGTCTCGATCTGATCCTGCTCGACCTCAGCCAGATACCCCAGTGTTCCCAGATTTACCCCGATCATGGGGATATGTCTGCCAAGGTATTCTCCTGCCGCACGAAGCATAGTGCCATCACCGCCCAAAACAATGATACCTTCTACTGTACCATCTACCTGGTCCTTACAGATGCAGCCACGTTCTTCCAGATAATTACGTATATAAGCTGTAGTCTCTCCACCTGTATCTTTCAACAGATTTGTATAAATATGAAATATTTTCATCTGTGCTCCTATGTTAACGTATAGTTTTATTGTATCATAATTTCAGAAAAATTCTACTAAAACATTAGATATCTAATGTTTTATGTGCATTTTCTACCGTTTGTGCAATCAATTGACTATATTCTTCATGAGGAAGACTTTCATGTTCTCTGGGTTCGGAAGCTTTATATATATGCAATAAATATTCAATATTTCCTTCCGGTCCACGAATAGGAGAGAAATCCAGATGCAGAATCTCAAATCCAATGCTGACAGCATAATCCATGACCATCTCAATTACTTCACGATGTACAGACGGTTCTCTGACTACACCCTTCTTTCCTACTTTCTCTTTTCCTGCTTCGAACTGTGGTTTGATCAGACATACCATCTGTGCGTCTGTCTTGAGCAGATTGTATGCCGGTCCCAGAATTTTGGTCAACGAAATGAAAGATACATCTACAGATGCAAAATCCAGATCATCCTGAATATCCTCTCTGACCATGTATCTGAAGTTTGTCTTTTCCATACAGACAACACGTTCATCATTGCGAAGTTTCCATGCCAGCTGTCCGTGTCCAACGTCTACAGAATATACCTTCACTGCACCATTCTGAAGCATACAATCCGTGAAGCCTCCTGTAGAAGCGCCAATATCCATGCACACTTTACCTTCCAGCGATATATCGAACTGCTTCATAGCCTTGGCTAACTTGAGTCCGCCTCTGCTGACATAAGGCAAGGTATTGCCCCTTACCTCCAGATTTGATATCTTGGTCTCGTCGAACATGGCACCTGCCTTGTCCTCTTTCTGGTCATTTACATAGACGCAGCCTGCCATGATTACTGCTTTTGCCTTTTCCCGTGATTCTGCCAGTCCCCTGCGTACCAGCAGCACGTCCAAACGTTCCTTCATTTATCCTTTAGCCTTTCTTCTATTATCCACACAGCACTTCTTCAATTCTTCGCTGTATGGAATAAGCATCTATTCCTACTTCTTCACGTAATATATCTACATTGCCATGTTCCACATACTCATCCGGTATACTGATGGTAAGAAGGCTTCCCTGATATCCGCTTTCATCCAGATATTCTCTGACTTTCTCGCCAAAGCCTCCGCTGGCTACATTCTCTTCCATGGTAACGATCATGGAATGATCTTTCACCGCTTCGTTAAGAATCTCCGTATCAATGGGCTTCACGAATCTGGCATTGATAATACTGCACGCGTATCCCTTTAACTGTAATGCTTCTCTGACTGCAAGTGCGGTCTTGACCATGCTGCCAACAGCCACAAGTACGATATCTTTTTCATGATAGATCCACTCACCCATTCCCAGTATAATGGGTTCACGATGTTCTCTCAAGCCATCAAATGCCTCTCCTCTTGGATAGCGGAGTGCAATCGGTCCCTGAAAATCAATGGCAAATTTCAGCATATCCGACAATTCCCACTTATTCTTAGGAGCCATAATGTGCATATTGGGGATGGAAGAAAGATAAGACAGGTCAAAAATACCCTGATGTGTCTCACCATCACTTCCTACCAGTCCGGCTCTGTCTATTGCAAAGACAACAGGCAGATTCTGAATACAGACATCATGCAGAATCTGATCATATGCACGTTGCAGGAAAGATGAGTAAATTGCTACTACCGGTTGTAACCCGCCTGCTGCCAGTCCGGCTGCAAAAGTGACTGCATGCTCTTCTGCAATTCCCACATCAAAGAACCTGTCGGGATACATATTGTGAAAGCGCTTCAATCCCGTGCCATCCGGCATTGCTGCTGTAATGGCTACTATCTTATCATTACGGTCTCCCTGCTTACACATAACCGTAGAGAATACATCGGTATAATTAGACTTTGTTTTCTGTTTGAGAGGCAGTCCTGTCTCAATATCAAAAGGCTCAGCGCCATGGAATCTTGCCGGATGACGTTCCGCCGGGATAAATCCCTTGCCCTTATGGGTAATTACATGAACCAGCACTGCTGATTTCACTCTTTTAGCCTCTTTGAATACTTTCAGCATAGCAGGAATATTATGTCCATCTACCGGTCCAAGGTAGGTGATTCCCATATCTTCAAAAAACATCCCTGGAATTACCAGCTGTTTTACAGAGCTCTTGGCACGACGAATACTCTCTACTATCGGATCACCAATTCTTGTTTCTTTCAGGGAATTATAGATACCTTCCTTCAGATCAAGGTATTTATCAGCCGTTCTGATATTATTCAGATATTTGGAGACACCACCCACATTCTCTGAAATAGACATATTATTATCATTTAATACAATAATAAAATTGCTCTTCATACGGGCAGCATTGTTCAGGGCTTCATATGCCATACCTCCTGTAAGGGAGCCATCTCCGATCACGGAAACTACGGTATGATCCTGATGCATGATATCTCTGGCTTTTACCAGTCCTAATCCTGCTGAGATAGAGGTTGAACTATGTCCTGTATCAAAGCAGTCGCAATCGCTTTCTTTTCGTTTGGGGAATCCGCTCATCCCACCATATTTACGCAGGTTCTCAAAGCCTGCCTTTCTTCCTGTCAGAATCTTATGTGTATAAGACTGGTGTCCGACATCCCATACAATCTTGTCCTCTGGAAGATTCAAGCTTAAATGAAGCGCCATGGTAAGCTCCACAGCGCCAAGATTGGACCCAAGATGTCCACCGGTAACACTGATCTTATGGATCAGAAATTGTCGAATCTCTTCTGCAAGCAGATTCCAGTTCTCCGGTGCCACTTTCTTTATATCATTTTCTTTTTCTATTGTCTCTAATATCATCTGACTAGCTCCTTTACAGGTCCTTGCACTATTTCTCTCTCGTTATCAGACTCGTAACCAATTCCATCAGAAAATCATTGGAATATCCTATGCTGCGAATTGTCTCTATCGCATGTAGGGATAATTCCTGCTGCTCCTTGCGTGACTCTTCAAGTCCTTTCAGCGTCACATAGGTCGTTTTGTGATTCTTGGCATCACTGCCAATGGGCTTACCCAACATTTCAAGTGTACTGGTAACATCAAGAATATCATCCTGAATCTGGAATGCTATTCCTATCTCATAAGCTGCTTTCTCTATCTGCGCTGTCTCTTCCTGACTGGCACCGGCAAGAATTGCTCCTGTCATCATGGCTGCCTCTATCAGTGCTGAAGTCTTATGTGCATGGATGAACATGAGATGCTCTGTCGTTACCTGGTCTCCGAGATCTTCCGCTTCAATATCGGCTGTCTGCCCGCCAATCATGCCATAGATACCTGCCTTCTGTGCAAGTACAGATAAAGCTCTGGCTTTCTTCTCCAGATCCCCTTCCATGGTAAAGCTCTTCATGGCTGTCTCAAATGCATAATTCAATAAGCCATCCCCTGCAAGGATAGCCATTGCTTCGCCATATACCACATGTGTTGTCTTTCTGCCTCTGCGGTACTCATCATTATCCATTGCAGGAAGATCGTCATGCACCAGTGAATAGGTATGTATCATTTCAATGGCAGCCATAAAAGGCTCAATTTCTCTGCCTTTTCCGCCAAAGAGCCTGTAAGTCTCTTCCATCAGCATAGGACGAAGTCTCTTACCGCCTGCAAGTACACTGTAATTCATTGCCGCAATTACAGTCTTCTGCCAGCCTTCTTCTTTGGGAAGATATTCCTTTAATATAGCTTCTATGTGGTCTACTCTGTCTTTTAATTCCTCTTTAAAATTCATCCAGCTCACCATTTTCATTTAATTTGAGTACTTCTTTTTCAACCTTGTCAATCTTACTGTTGCAGGTCTGTACCAGTTTCATGCCTTCTTTATATACCTTAAAAGAATCCTCCAAAGAAATATCTGCATCCTCCAGCATTTCAATGGATTTTTCCAATTTTTCAAATAACTGTTCAAGGCTCATTTCTTTCGATGCCATAGTCGATCTCCTCAATCTCTAATGCCTTAGCTGATATCCTGCCATTTTGCAGATATATCTGCAGCTCATCTTCCTGCTTCACCTGTCTGATATCATGAATGACCTGCCCTTGCCTGTTTTCTACAAAAGCATAGCCCTGACTCAGTTTGTCCAAAGGAGATAAGCCTCTTAGCTGTTCTATATAAATAGCCAGCCGGTGTTTATTTGATGACAGGTTTTGCTTCATCAGATGCTCTAGCTGTTCTTCCAGATTCATCAAATGAGTCCTTTTCTCCTGTATCTGATTAACAGGACTCAGATAACGAAGCTGCATCTGATAAGATTCCAGCTGATGTTTTTCTTTTCCAAGCTTATCCTGCATACGAAAAGTCAATGTGTCCCGTACGGCTCTGATTCGCTCCATCAGCTGTTCATAATCGCATACTGCCAGCTCTGCTGCCGCCGAAGGTGTCGGTGCACGCATATCTGCCACATAGTCTATGATCGTAGTATCTGTCTCATGTCCCACTGCTGATATAATGGGAATGTGGCAATCAAAGACTGCCTGCGCTACTGCCTCTTCATTAAAAGCCCACAGATCTTCTATGGAGCCGCCGCCTCTTCCTACAATCATCGTATCCACACCAAGATGTTCCAGCGCATGAATACCTTTTATAATACTGGCTGCCGCCTGGTCTCCCTGTACAATGGCAGGATAAAGGATAATCTGAATATAGGGATTGCGCCTTTTGGCTATATTAATAATATCCCGGACTGCTGCTCCTGTAGGTGCTGTTACAACGCCCAACGTCTTAATATATTTAGGGATTGGCTGTTTATACTCCGGGGAGAACATGCCCATTTCAGCAAGTTCTTTCTTTAACTGTTCATATCTTTCATAAAGGAGTCCCGCTCCATCCAGAATAATATCTTTCGCATACAGTTGATATTTTCCATCTCTTTCATAGATGTCAACGGCACCGCCAACCACTACCCTTTGCCCTTCCTGTAATCGGAAGGCAAGACCAGACCGGTTGCCGGCAAACATAACACATGCTATGGTTCCTTTTTCATCCTTTAGTGTAAAATAAATATGCCCTGATGTATGATATTTACAGTTGCTTATCTCTCCCTTTACATATACTGAATGTAAGAGATAGTCCTGCGTGAACATATTTTTAATGTATGAATTGATCTGTGCAACTGTATATATGTTACGCATACGAATGCCTTACCTTTCCAGCATCTACACGAACTTCGCCAATACGCCGTTTACAAAACCTGCAGATTCTTCCTGTCCGAATTTCTTGGCAATCTCTACTGCTTCGTTGATTGCAACACCTGCGGGTACATCTTCATCAAATTTGATCTCATATATGGCAAGACGCAGGATAGTCAGCTCGATCTTACCCATTCTTTCTGTTGTCCAGCCCTTTGCCTCCTGGTTGATCATACCGTCTATTTCATCGAGCTTCTCCAAAATCTTATTGCTCTTCTCTGAAATATAAGTCTCATCTTCCGGCTTCATATTCAGTTCATAATCTTCAAAAAACAGCTTCTCCTGTTCAGGCAGCTCTTCCTTATCATAGAACTCTGCTCTGAATATCAATTTAAATATCTGTTCTCTAAGCTCTCTTCTGCTCATGCAATCTAACGTACCTTTCTCCTGTCCGTAAATCCAGACAGCTCTTTATTTATTATCTGCCATTTCGATGCCAACAATGCGGATGTTCACATCTGCTACTTCCAGACCTGTCATTGTCTCTATAGCGCTCTTTACCTTCTCCTGAACCTTATTGCAGGTAGCAGGAATGTTATAGCCATATTCCAGAGTTACAGCAAGATCTGCTGATACTGTCTTATCAAGAATGTCTACTTTAACACCCTTGGTAAGCTTCTTCATTCCTACTTTACCCATTAATTCGTTGGTGATGTTACCTGCCATGGCACTTACACCATCTACTTCTGTTGCAGCAAGACTTGCAATCATGGCAACTACATCATTTGCGATCTTAACAGTTCCAAACTCATCTCCGTTATCTAAAACCAATGTACCTTTTTCCAGTTCTTTTTCCATAAGTTGCGACCTCCTGTTTCTTTTCTTATCATTATACCCTTATTTCATGGTTTTGCCTACTCAAATTATACGGTTTTCTCAGATCCAAAAACTGAGTGTCAATTGTGTCTCATTCATTGTATAGGAGATGGAATTTCCATCTGTCTGTAAAAAGCGAAAGACTTCCTGTTCGTCAATCAGTTTTTCTTTTGTCTGTGAATATACCTCTGCATTACTGCATTTCATTGTAATATATCCGGTCTGACTCTGCTGTGCCTTTTCAAAAATCCATTTTATCTGGTCTTCATTATAAGTGTCCAGATACAGTCCTTCATGCACATAGTAATTATCTGCATCCGCCATACACTCCGGTAATGGGATACTCTCATCCAGTTGATGTGTCTTCTCCAGTTCCTGTGTGGTCACAAGAAAATAATCATAGTTAATAGAAGGAATCCTGACATTTTCTGTGCTTTCTTCTGCTTTGCTGTAAGAAGCATCTCCCCAGGTCGGGTCCAGATAATAGTACTCGCCATCTGCCAGTACCAGATCCCAGGCATGTCCTTCTCCATTGGTCTGTCCTGTGACAAGCAAGGTCTGTATACCTTCTTTTTGAAGTAAATACTGCATTGCCTTGGCATAACCCTGACAGACTGATCTTCCGTCCAGAAATACGGATTGGATGTTCTGGTTATTCTCCGCATTACTGTCATATTCTGTCGCTATGATCAGAGAATCATAAAGATACCTGATGATCGTATACTGATCCGTAATCTGGGCAAGCGGTACTGTCATCTGCTCTGCCACAGTCTCTATACGCTGCATCGTCTGCTGCACATTCTCCCAGGTCATTGTATAGGTTCCTGTGAATGTAAGCTTCGTCATAGCATTTCCTGTCGTATACTGCGTATATTGGTATCCCTCTACATAGAATAATTCAGGATGATCTGCCAGAACATATTGAAATACGGTATTCAATTCATCAATATCCAGGGTAGATACTGCTGTATCTGTCTCCATTCTCTGTAGAGATCTGTATATCTCCAGATACAGCTTCTGTCCTTCCTTATCCAGCGTATGATATGCATAATATATAGACGGCAGTTCTTCTAAAGTCTCTTCACTCTCAGGCATGTCAGTTTCTGTTGTCTGCTCAGACTCTATTGTTTCTGTATGAGCATCCTGAACCTGTTGAATATATCCACCTATATCTCCCAGTCCCTGTTCTATCTCCTGCTCTGAACATCCTGAAAAAAGGAATATGATCATGATTGACAATAAAATGACTACCGCTCTTCGTTTAACCACGTCCAAACTCAGATAATACCAGCCCCTTATTTCTGTCTATTGTCATACCGATACTCCACTGATTTACAAATAAAAGTAATGGATTACCCTTCAGATCCTGAATCTTCTTCATATCCGAAGTTCCGGTCAGCTTATTCATATCGATTTCATCTTTGTTCTCGATCCAGCGAATATATTCATATGGAAGTGGTTCGAGACGTATCTCTACATTATATTCATTCTCCAGTCTGTATTTTAAAACATCGAACTGCAGTACACCTACTACACCTACAATGATCTCTTCCATACCTGTATTGAATTCCTGGAAGATCTGAATCGCACCTTCCTGTGCAATCTGATTAATACCTTTTACAAACTGCTTACGCTTCATGGTATCCAGCTGTCTTACACGGGCAAAATGCTCCGGTGCAAATGTAGGGATTCCTTCATAACAGATATTGTCCTTAGGCATACATACGGTATCTCCAATTGAGAAAATACCCGGATCGAAGACACCTATGATATCACCTGCATACGCTTCACTCAGTATCTTACGTTCATCTGCCATAATCTGCTGTGGCTGAGAAAGGCGCATGATCTTGCCGCCCTGCACATGCTTTACTTCTTCACCGGCATCAAATTTACCGGAGCAGATACGCATGAAGGCGATTCTGTCTCTGTGCGCTTTATTCATATTTGCCTGAATCTTGAATACAAAAGCGGAGAACTGGTTGTCCACAGGATCAATAGTCTGTCCCTGCGAGATACGTGGAAGCGGTGTCGTTGCCATCTTCAGGAAATTCTGAAGGAATACTTCTACGCCAAAGTTGGTAAGTGCTGAACCGAAAAATACAGGTGTCAGCTTACCTCGCCTTACTTCGTCCAGGTCGAATTCTGCACTGGCGCCATCAAGAAGATCGATCTCATCTCTTAATGTAGTCAATGCCTCTTCTCCAAGCGTAGACAACAGCGTATCTTCATCATCCATGGAAATAACGGTTGTCTCGCCTTCCTTTGTACCTTTCTCTGTGTCAGAAAAAGTCAGTACATGATTCTCATGTCTGTCATATACTCCCTTGAAACGCTTACCTGAACCGATAGGCCAGTTGACCGGACAGGTTGCAATTCCAAGTTCCTTTTCGATCTCATCCAGTAATTCAAAGGTATCATTGGCATCTCTGTCCATCTTATTAATAAAGGTAAAGATAGGAATACCTCTCATACCGCAGACCTTGAATAACTTTCTGGTCTGTGCCTCTACACCCTTGGATGCATCAATGACCATGACTGCTGAATCCGCTGCCATCAGTGTTCTATAGGTATCTTCCGAGAAGTCCTGATGTCCCGGTGTATCCAGAATGTTAATACAATATCCATCATAATTGAACTGCAATACAGAGGAAGTAACCGAGATACCTCTCTCCTTCTCAATCTCCATCCAGTCAGACACTGCATGACGTGCCGTTGCCTTTCCTTTCACACTTCCTGCAAGATTGATTGCTCCGCCATATAATAAAAATTTCTCTGTTAAGGTTGTCTTACCTGCATCGGGATGCGAAATAATGGCAAAAGTTCTCCTCTTATTTATTTCCTCTGCAATATTACTCACTTGTATGTCCTCCGTAATTCATTTATAGCAATGACTTGCCTGCTACGCCCTGTTCAACGCCAAGATAGTGAAGAACGGTAGCTGCAATGTCTGAAAAGCTGTCTCTTGTACCGTAATTGACCGGTGCAATATTCTTACCATACATAATGAAAGGTGTATGCTCTCTTGTATGGTCAGTGGTCTTGGTATAAGCCGGATCACAACCATGATCTGCGGTGATCATCAATACATCATCCTCACGCATTTTACCAAGAATCTCCGGTAATTTCTGGTCAAAATAAGTCAATGCCTTGGCATAACCGTCTATATCACGGCGATGTCCGTACAGCATATCATAATCGACAAGATTAATAAAACATAAACCATCAAAATCTTTATCCAGATATTCCAGTGTTCTTTCAATGCCTTCTGCGTTGCCCTTTGTATATGTGAACTCAGTAATGCCTTTTCCTGCAAAGATATCATTGATCTTACCAACTGCGATCACATCCTTGCCAGCTGCCTTAATCTCATCCAGCATGGTATCCTTAGGTGGAAGCAGTGAGAAATCATGTCTGTTCGGTGTTCTGGTATAATTGCCTGAGGTTCCGATAAAAGGTCTGGCAATAACACGTCCTACACCATGCTCGCCCTGCAGCAGGGCTCTTGCCTGTCTGCAATACTCATACAGAGTCTCAAGAGGTACTACATCCTCATGTGCCGCGATCTGGAATACACTGTCAGCTGAGGTATAGACGATAAGCTTGCCTGTCTTCATGTGCTCATCACCATAATCCTTGATAACCTCTGTACCGGAATAGGGCTTATTGCATAATACGCCTCTTCCTGTAAGTCTGGTGAATTCATCCAGTACTTCTTTAGGGAAGCCGTTCGGATAGGTCGGAAGGGGATTCTCGGAAATCAGTCCTGCGATCTCCCAGTGACCGATTGTTGTATCCTTACCCTTTGACTTCTCTGTCATACGTGCTACTGCTGCTGTCGGGTGCTCCTCCAGAACCTGATTCTGAACCTTCACACCTTCAATATTTAAAAGTCCCAGCTTCTTTAAATTGGGAATATCGAAATAAGAGCTGGTGGATACAGAGCCTATGGTATTTACTCCAAAATCTCCAAAGGATGCTGCATCCTCCATCTCTCCTATTCCAAAACTATCTAAAACAATCAGAAAAACTCTCTTCTTCATAAGTGCTCCTTTCTACGTAACGGGTCAATACGCTACTATGACACTTTAGTATAACACAAGTCGTATAAAAAGACACCAGATTTTTGTCATTTTAAAATTATTTTACGATTTATGGTGTGGTTCCTGATACTGTGATAATAATGTTCTCTGCAGAAACATCTGTTTTTCTCTGCACAATATCCATGATCTGTGCTGTCTGCGCATCTGTAAGACTGACTGCATTCACCATGACATCCACTGTACCATTATTGATACTGACAACGGTATCTGCATAGCCTTTGGCTTCCAGAAGCATCTGTGCATCTGTCTCCTTCTGTGCCGTCTGTGTCATTGTCAGCATGCTGTCAATGGCTTCCTGCTTGGCTGCCTCAGACAGGTTCTCATTATTGATGATTTCCAGAAGTGTTGCCTTATTCTTGGCAATTGTCTGTTCCTTCAGAAGTCTTGCTCCATCCAGATTAGATACTGCCGTTGTGCTGGTAAATACTGCTTCGCCCGGAACCTCCGCTTCATCATCTATGGCATCCGCAGCATCTGCTTTATCCTCTCCCTCACTTAACACACCATGATTCACAGATGTGCTGTCCACAGCCAGAGAGTCATCACTGTTACCTTCAATCTGCATGTTGCTGCTCAGATAATCCGATGTCAGTGTTGTATCATCTGTATCCATGCTGGTGATATCTGTTAAAGAGCCATCTGGTTCCTCCTGTAGGGATATCGCATACATATCTTCATCTGAAATATCTGCTACATCATAAGTCAGTTCACTGTCGCTTCCATTGGTGGACAGGAAGTCTTCTTCTCCGATCTTGGCACCTGCGAAATTCAAATAGCCTGCTACAGCTATCATAATCGCCAATGCCGTAATCATAATCTGATTCTTTTTCAATAATTTCTTCATCAAAACCATATCCTTCCTATGATTTTTCTTTCCTACTCTTATCTTATTCTGTATTCCTTTCTAATAGTACCTGATTGTCTGTCCTTTTTTGTGTTTGCTGCAATGTCAGGACTTCCACCTTATTGGCTTCGATTCCATACAGCGCCATTGCTGAGCGCACAAGCTGTATCCGCACGCTCTCATTTGCTGCTCCCTCGGCTGCAATCACCATGCCTTCAATCTGTGGTTTCCTGGTCTGTGATACAAAAGGCACCTGTTCCCCATAGTTGGTGGTGGTATATACTGTAGTCTCTTCTTTTCTGGTTTCACTGGAAGACTCTGACTCTCCATCTCTGGAAGTCTCATATACCGGTGTATCTTTCTCTACAATATATTCTGGTGAAGTCTTCATATAAATCAGTACTTCTACCTGTCCTACCCCCTCGACTTTTGCAAGGAAAGTCTCCAGCTCTTCTTCCAGCTTCCTGCAGTATTGTATCTCATCCATTTCCGAATTACTGGTATTTTCAGCTTGCTCTGCTATACTCTGTGTTTGTTTTTTATTAAAATAACTATTGTTATTATTTACTGGCAGACAAATGACATAGAGTAGAATCCCTCCAAGGAACACAATCAGCATACCGTCTCTGGACAGCTTCCTATCTCCCCGTTTCACCCCCTCCAGATATTGTCGTATGCTCTTCCAGATTCTGTTCATTGTCCTGCTCCCTTCTGTCATACTCTTCCTGCGCATCCTCTATGATCCGATCTTCCAGCCATTTTGAATACTGCTCTATCTTCTCCTGTGGCAGTGTACTGTCCTCGTTCCACTTCTGCATCCATTCTGTACTGGCATAATCCACCCCCACCCAGTCATTTCGCAGTTTATCAACAAAGTTTGTCAGAATCTGACAACAGATACACAAGGTCAGCAGATACATGAACAGTTTCAGGTATTTCTGATATATACTCCCCTGTGTAATCTGCAAAAGGCATTGAAAACAAATCACTGTATAAATAAGCACCCGCATCTGTGTGACCAGTTGTTCCATAACTCCTCCCTGTTATCCTGAAGTTGCTTTGGTAATTGCCGCAATCGACACAAAAAACAATGCCGATAAAGTAACCAGCATACGAAGCAGCAAAAATCCCGCATCTGTCAGATACTGCGTACACTTTAACATTCGTTGCCCCCCTGCAATACTGCCCAGTGCCGTTGCCAGCCTGATTGTTCCCAGTATCATGAACACCTTTAAAATCGGTATGATAATAATCAATATCAGAATAAGCAGTATAGTTACGCCAAAACTGCTCTTCACCGCATTTGCCGACATTATAGTAACACTTGTTATTGTTTCTGCAATATCACCGATTCCCGGCAATGCACCAGCGCTCTTCTGCATAAAGGTCAGATTTGATTTATCAATAACCGGTGTTATTATTGCTTGCAGTATGCCGCTGCCACTTACCAGTACGATTAAGCCTTTCAAAACCCAGAGAATCCCTTTCTTGATCATTTCCATGATTCCCCGAAATCTGTCTTCCCCCATCAGGCTCTCTGCCACACCGATAAGCATATATGCTTCCACTGCCGGTACACAGCCTGCCACAACAATCCCTTCTATCAGACATATAAATCCAAGAAGCAGTTTATAAAATACGGAAGCGGATAAGCCAGAACCTGCTGCCGCAATGCAGATCATATAGGATGGAATCGCAAGCTTGAGAAATTCCAGCATATGCTCCATAGTCTGCGTCACGATACTCTTGGTCTCCTGCAATGCAGTAATCAGAACAACCATCTGACATAGCAGAAACAGGAATTCTGCTGTCTGTGCCGCACCTGTATTCTGAAAGGCACCTAAAAAAGATGTAATGACAGAGCAAAGAATAAATAACACCAGTATGGAAATAAATAATTTCTTCCACTCCGTTGTATATCCCAATATATAGGTATGGATATATTTCCAGAATATCATAGGCTCCATTACCCAGTTTCCCTGTAAAATCTCCTGCATCATGTCTACTATATGAACAGGTTGTCCCGGCAGCAATTGTTTCAGGAATGCGTCTATGCGTGCTGTATCAGGCAATATTTCTTCCAGGGTATTATCCCATTCCCAATTCATCCCATCATATCCTCCAGCATTTCTATCATAAGCTTCAACACTGGCAGCCCCGATACCATAATCGTAATCTTACCAAATAATTCAATATGATTACTTAAAGTTCCATATCCTGCATCTTTGCACAGATTCGCAGCAAACTCACATAAATAGGTAATCCCAATGAGTTTTAACAGTAGATTTACATACTGTCTTTTCTCCCCAAGAAGAGTATCCCACTGCTGCAGCTCCCCCATAACTGTCTCTAATATCCCCATGATACGAAGGGCAAGCAATAAACTGGTCAGTACAATTACAAATACAGCATACTCCGGTCTGTCCTTTTTCAGGATTAATGCAGCAAACAATCCGGCAGATGCCGTTATACATACCACAAACATTTTTCACACTTTCTTTATAATCCAAATAATCTCTGGATCATATCAAACAGGTCATATATATATGGAACAATCCAGGACAATACCAGAACAAGCCCTGCAAGGCTGATCAGAAAAGCATGTTCTTCCCTGCCACTATGCTTTAGCACCTGCCCCAATATGGTAATCAGTATTCCTACTGCTGCAATCTTAAAGATCAAATTCACTTCCATCAGTTCACCCGTTACAGAAACAGCACAATACAAAAGATTCCCGCCAACAGGCTAAGTGTCTGTATCAATCTGCTTCTCTCTTCTTTTCTGCACTTAATCTTTTCTATTTCTTCATCCAGATTCCCCATCAATAATCTCAGGGAAGCAATCTGCATTTCATCCTCCTCACAGCCCAGACATTCCCCTATACGAGCCAGATTGTCCATAGCAGCAGGTGGATAATACCTGCGTTCCCTTAACTTATATGTCTGTTCATTCCATAATGTATGTAAGCTTCTTCCATCTTCCTTCTTCATCTGACATGCAACCTCCAGCGTAAGACTCCGGTATGGCTCCTGTAGCTTCTCTCCTGTCTGTTCCAGTATCTCCTGTATTGGTCTATGCAGGAATGCAATTTCTCTTGTCATATATAATAACATCTGTTTTTGTTCCGTATCATGATATAACATGCACTTCATTTCCTGACATAATGCGTAACCAAATCCCTGTGCACCACATAATACTAACGCTGCTGCAACTGTCTTCTGCCACATAATTCCCTGCCTTCTCCATCCCATATCTGTACTGTCCGCTCCCCATCCGCTTCTCTGTGCAGCACAATATATCTCTTGAACAGACACTGACTGATCAATGCTCTTAATTCCTCTTTTTCTACAGCGTCTTCAACACCCAATCCATGGGCAGTAGCAAGTACTGTACAACCACTGACTCCTGCATACAATACCGCTGCTGCATCTCCACTGGAGCCAATCTCATCCATTGCAATGATCTCTGGTGCAAAGGTACGAACCAGTATTTCCACTCCTCCCCTTTTATTGCCTCCCGTGATAATATCCGTTCTGATTCCACAGTGCAGTGAAGCACTTCCCCTACATGCTCCTGCAATCTCTCCCCTTTCGTCTATTACCCCGACATTAATTCCCCTATACTGCCCATTACCATCTGCGTACATCCGCACCATATCCCGTAGAAGTGTCGTCTTTCCTGCAGCCGGTGGCGATATGATCAAGGAGTTGCAGGGCATTCCCCCGTCATACATGTACTCTCTGATACTCTCTCCGATTCCTACAACCTCATGTGCAATACGAATATTCATATAGCGGATATATTTCACAATATATCCCTGTTCTACACGAATGACTTCCCCCGTAATCCCTACACGATGTCCCCCTGTCAGTGTCATATACCCCTGTTTTCTTTCTTCTTCATATGCATATATGGAATCATGGCACAGATGCCTGAATATCAATTCCATTTCTCTGTCAGAATAGATGACACGTTCCCCTTCTTTATTTAGTAAAAATCTTTCACCGGAGATTGTCCGAATGCTTACCGGGCAATTCACCCGCAGACGTATCTCCTGTATCTCATTCCACCTTTGCTCCCACATATACCATGGTGTCCGCAATTCTTCCGGGAAAAAATATAACACAGTCATACTTCCCACCCCCTTATCTCAATATATGTGGACGAGTCTGAAATATTCCATGAAAAACGCAACTATAACTATTCAGAACCGCATGCGTAAAAAAACACAGTACCTAATTAAAGATACTGTGTTTTATAAATAACATTGTAATATTATAATTACTGCTGAGCAACATCCTTCATGGAGAAGCTGATTCTGCCCATCTTGTCCTTACCAAGGCAAACAACTGTTACAACATCACCTAATGTAAGTACATCTTCTACATGGTTGATTCTTTCCTTTGAAATCTTGGAAATATGAACCATACCTTCTTTACCAGGTGCAAATTCAAGGAATGCACCGAATTCTTTGATGCTGATTACCTTACCCTTGAATACCTGACCTTCTTCAAATTCAGTTGTGATGATCTTGATCATCTCAGCTGCCTTATCCATCATAGCCTTATCTGTACCACAGATGCTTACAAAGCCATCATCTGTAATGTCGATCTTAACACCTGTCTGATCAATGATTGCGTTGATAGTCTTACCTCTCTGACCAACAACGTCACCAATCTTCTCAGGCTCAATCTGCATCTGGATGATCTTAGGAGCATACTCTCCTACTTCTTTTCTAGGCTCAGCGATAGCCGGCTTCATGCAGTTATCCATGATGTAGAGTCTTGCATCATGACATCTTGCGATTGCACCTTCTACGATAGGTCTGGTCAGACCATGAATCTTGATATCCATCTGAATTGCTGTGATACCTTCTGTTGTACCTGTTACCTTAAAGTCCATATCGCCGAAGAAATCTTCAAGACCCTGGATATCTGTCAATAATACATAATCATCATCAGTCTCACCTGTTACAAGACCGCAGGAGATACCTGCTACCATTCTCTTAATAGGTACGCCTGCTGCCATCAGAGACATACAGGAAGCACATGTAGAGCCCATGGATGTAGAACCGTTAGATTCAAAAGTCTCAGATACGCTTCTGATTGCGTATGGGAATTCTTCTTCTGAAGGAAGTACAGGAACCAGTGCCTTCTCAGCCAGTGCACCATGTCCGATTTCTCTTCTTCCAGGTCCTCTGGAAGGCTTTGTCTCACCTACAGAGTAGGAAGGGAAGTTATAATGATGCATATATCTCTTAGTTGTTTCATTCTCATCTAATCCGTCAACCTTCTGTGCTTCTGATAAAGGAGCCAGAGTTGTTACGTTACAGATCTGTGTCTGTCCTCTTGTGAACATAGCAGAACCATGTACTCTTGGAATAATATCTACTTCTGCTGCAAGAGGTCTGATCTGTGTGATCTGACGTCCATCAGGACGCTTGTGATCCTTTAAGATCATCTTACGGACTGTCTTCTTCTGATACTGATATACAGCCTCACCAAGAATTGCAAGCCAGTCTTCGTTCTCTGCGAAAGCTTCTTCAAACTTCTCTGTGATCTGTCTGATATTCTCTTCACGAACCTGCTTCTCGTCTGTGAATACAGCAACTTCCATCTCTTCAGGAGTTACGATTTCTTTCATCTTCGCAAACATTTCTTCAGGGATTGCACAGGATTCATAAGCGTGCTTCTCTTTGCCAACTTCTGCAACCATCTTATTGATAAATTCAATAATTGTCTGGTTGATCTCATGGCACTTGTAGATAGCTTCGATCATCTTAGCTTCAGGAATCTCGTTTGCACCAGCTTCAATCATGATAACCTTAGTGCTTGTAGAAGCTACTGTAAGCTGTAAGTCACCGTTCTTCCACTGCTCCTGACTTGGGTTTACGATGAATTCACCATCAACCATACCAAGCTGTGTTGTAGCACATGGTCCATCAAAAGGAATGTCTGAAATAGCTGTTGCAATAGCGGAACCCAGCATAGCAACCAATTCAGGACGGCACTGAGGATCAACGCTCATTACCATATTGTTCAATGTAACGTCATTTCTGTAATCCTTAGGGAACAGAGGACGCATAGGTCTGTCGATTACACGGCTGGTAAGGATTGCGTTCTCGCTTGCCTTACCTTCTCTCTTGTTAAAGCCGCCGGGAATCTTGCCTACTGCATATAATTTCTCTTCATATTCTACGCTGAGAGGGAAGAAATCAATCCCGTCTCTTGGCTTGTCAGATGCTGTTGCTGTAGATAATACTGTTGTATCTCCATAATGCATAAATGCAGCACCATTAGCCTGTGCGGATACCCTTCCGATATCTACGGAAAGTGTACGTCCGCCTAATTCCATGCTGAAAGTCTTGAACTGTTTTTCTTTGTTCACACTGAAAGTTCCATTGTACATTTCGTTCATGTCATTCTCCTTTTCTCTTACTATTTGCGGGCTTCACCCACATTGTCAATTTGTTGTCCATATGGACAGTTTCTGTTTTCGTGTGGCAGAAGAAGGAGCCGAAACTACTGAAAGGAACACGATCGTTCATGTGCTTTTCAGCGGTCTCGAGCTATTTTCCTGCCACATTTCACTATATCTTCTGCTGATATAGTATGGGCGACATGTGCCCCGGAATAAAAACGGGCGGAATCTCTTCCGCCCTTTCTTATTGCCTAAATTATTTTCTAATTCCAAGCTTTTCAATCAGAGCACGATATCTTTCGATGTCAGTTTTCTTTAAGTAGTCAAGTAAACCACGTCTCTGACCTACCATCTTCAGAAGACCACGTCTTGAATGATGATCCTTCTGATTGTTCTTTAAATGCTCTGTTAACTCTGCGATTCTCTCTGTTAATACAGCGATCTGTACTTCAGGTGATCCTGTATCACCAGGTGTTCTTGCATACTGAGCGATGATTGCCTGTTTCTTTTCCTTAGAAATCATGTCTAAATCCTCCATTATTATAATATAATATCTGTAACCGCCAGGTACTAAGCCATGGGTCGGAGTATCCCGACACTGAGTACCGGCTCACGGTCAACGCTGCCGTCAACCATACTTTGTTATTGTAGCACACAAAGAATAAGCGTGCAACATAATTTTCCAAAAAAACGGTACTAATCTCACATTACAGATATCTTCTGACACCAGCCGGTGTTCTGTAATTCACACTTGAGATCTTGATTCCTGTCTTAGGACTGGATGCGTGGACAACCTGTCCACTGCCAATATAGATTGCCACATGGTTTATCCTACCATTTTTTGCATAGAATACCAGATCTCCCGGCTGTGCATCGGCAAGACTTACCTTCGTACCCATCTGTGCCTGGGATGCAGCGTGGTGAGGCAGACTGATACCATATTTCTTAAAGACACTCATGGTAAAACCGGAACAGTCTGCACCGCTTGTAAGGCTCGTACCGCCCCATACATAAGGATTGCCGATGAACTGTTTCGCATACTGTACCAGTGATACCTTGGCATCCGATACACCCTGTCCATAGAGAAGCTCTGTTATGGAGACTGCTTTCTCCAGACGTTCCTCTACATCCACATAATCTCCTGATACATAGGCTTCTTCATCATCCAACAGGAATTTGATCCAGCCATTATCCATCACATCTACCACTTCCAGCTCCTCTTCCTGTGGAATCAGTGTAATAACCGTGGAATCCGTATTCGGCTCTTCTCTGACTTTTAATGTTTCTGTATTGACTACTGCAATCATGGAGGCCGCTTCTTTGCCTCTCTCTATTGCAGCATCTCCTGTATACAGATATTCTGTATTGCAGTATCCTTCTACTTTTCCTGATTTGATATGTGCCCAGCCATTCTCTGTTGACAGGACTTCACATGCAGCGTCTTTGGTCAGCTTTCCTACTAACTTTGCATTTTCCGATGGCTCCTGTCTGATATTCAGGTTGTTGTCCACATGTGCAATTCCAAGATTCTGATAGCCCCAGTGCAGCGTCTCCTGTGTAGATACTGCCGCTGTGTCTGTAACGCTTCTTGCATTAAGTGCCATGTTCTCCTGTGTATCCTCATCCTTGTCATCATCTTTCATTGTTTCATCAAAAACAACGCTTACCCCTGCACTGAAAGGATTCTCGTCCTTTTTATTCTGAGTAGTTGTCTGTACCTGTTCGGTTTCCTGAACAGGTTTTATCTGATTATCAATGCTCTGATCGTAAGTATTCCATGCTGCATATGCTGTCAATGTCTGTGCATTTACAAGTACTGTGATTCCAAGTACCGCCAGCAGATGCGCATATCTTTTATTTTTCATTTTATAACCATACCTTTCAATAACCTGCAAACTCTAAACCACAGACACAAAAACAGTCTGCTTCAACTTGTTACAAATATGTTACAAATTGTTACAGACTGATTATAGCATTGCTCTTTTTTTATGTCAACATTTGCAAAATAGAAGATATTTCCGTAGATTATATGCTCAGTCCATGATATTCACGTCCGGCAGCAATATCTGTCGCCATTTGCTTCTTCAATGCCTCTATGCCATGAAAGCGCATTTCCGGGCGTTTATAATGCAGCAGATATACCTGTATATCCTGTCCATATACATCCTGGTCAAAATCATAGATAAATGTCTCTACGCCCATTACAGCTTCACCGCTGACTGTAGGCTTCGTTCCAATATTCGTAATTCCAAGATAAATCCTGCCATTCATCATTACATAAGAATAGTAAACGCCATTCGGTGGCAGAAGCTTCTCCGGTGGCGGCAGTATATTGACTGTAGGCATCCCAAGTCCTGTTCCAAGATGTCTGCCATGTACAATCGTTCCTCCCACATGATAGGGTTGTCCCAGAAGCTTCGTTACAAGCTCCATTTCACCCTGTTTTACTGCATCACGGACATAGGTAGAGCTGATTTCCCTGCCCTGATACTGCACTTTATCTATAATAATGACCTGATATCCATACTCTGCAGACTTCTGTTCCAGCAGTCTGTAATTGCCCATTCCCTTCTTGCCAAAAGACACATCTTCGCCAGCAACAATGCATTTTGCATGCAGCTGTTCTACCAGTACTTTACGGATATATGTCTCCGGTTCCATATCTGCAATCTCCTGATAAAATGGATATTCTATCAGATAGTCCACACCTGCTTCTTCAAAAATATTTCTTTTCTCCTGAATCGTGGTCAGCTCCTGCTGTGCTTCTTTGCTGAAAAAGGCAGCCGGTGAAGGCACAAATGTAGATACTGCAGCAGCAAGTCCATTCGCTTTCTGTTCTGTGACCATATGCAAAAGCTTCTGATGTCCCATATGAAAACCGTCGAACTTGCCAATTGCAACTGCTGTATCCTCTGTAAGTTCAAATTCTGTTGTCTTTTCAATAATTTTCATGATGTTAATCCTCACTCAGATCTGTCTACAGGAACATTTTATATGGTTTGAAACCATGTTCTTCTTCGCAAAATACATACACTCCTGTAAATGTACCATTGCTGGCATACACTCTGACCCATTCTCCATCTGCGAATCTTTTTCTGACTGCTCTTACCTGTCCAAAATATAATTTATTGCCATTTAACAGTGCCTTGTCTGCTTCAGGCAGTGCTGTTATAGCTTCATATTCTTCAAAGACTGCATCCGGCGCAATCACCCGCTCTTCCAGATGTCCTTCTCTTACCAGTTCTTCTACCTGTGATAATTTCAGTGCCTCTTCTATAGGAAAAGTACCTACTCTGGTTCTTACAAGAGATTCCATCAATGCGCCACATCCAAGCTTGTCTCCGATATCTGCACATAATGTCCTGATGTAGGTTCCTTTGGAGCATCCCACTGTAAAAGTAACATACGGCAAAGCAATTTCTTCTATACGAATATGATGAATCTCTACTATTCTGGGCTTACGCTCAATCTCAACACCCTGTCTTGCCAGCTCATACAACTTCTTACCATTTACCTTGAGTGCAGAATACATAGGCGGTATCTGGTCATATGTTCCTACAAAGCTCATAACCGCCTCTCTGACCTCTTCCTCGCTGGCTGTTACTTCCTTTTCAGTCAGTATAGTGCCGCTGGCATCCTGCGTATCAGAAGTCTTGCCTAACAGCATACGTGCCCGGTACTCCTTGGTCTTATCTGTAAGCATATCGCATAATTTGGTCGCATTACCAAAACATACCGGCAACACTCCTACCGCATCCGGGTCGAGAGTTCCGGTATGTCCTATTTTCTTCTGTTTCACAATTCCACGGAGCTTCGCCACCACATCATGAGAGGTGAAGCCCGCTTCCTTATATATATTAATAATTCCGTTAATCAATGTTCCTGTTCCTTATATAATATATCTATCCGATTTACATCTGTTTCTCAATCTGTTCTGAAAGATTATTTACTACATCATAGAAAGTACCATTTATTGTACAGCCCGCAGCACGCTTGTGTCCACCGCCGCCAAAATACTCTGCTACTTTGCTTACATCCACATAACTACAGGAACGAAGACTTACCTTGTACTGCAGCGTGGACGTCTCATACATAAAGATCGCACATTCCACACCCTTGATGATACGAAGCTGGCTTACGATACCTTCAAGATCTTTGCTGGTCACATCATAGAATTTCATGGTCTTCTGGTCAATGTAGCTGACTACACATTTGCCATCCATGAACAGAATACTCTCCAGTAAAGCTCTTCCCAGGATCTGATTCTGTACATAGGTCTTCTCATAGAAGGTCTTATCAATCAGAGTCGGAAAATCAAAACCATAGGAAATCAAATCTGCTGCTGTATGTAATGTCTTAGGTGATGTATTGGAATACTGGAAAATACCGGTATCATGAATCATACCGATATAGATTGCCTTGGCAATCTCCTCATCCAGATATTGTTTATCCAGAACATCATACACAAGCTCAGAAGCTGAACTTGCCTTGGGATCTATATAATTGACATCACCACAACCATGTTCATTGCTGATATGGTGATCGATGTTGATTGTTTTCTTTGCTTTGTCAAAAATCTTCTCAGCTTCCCCAAGTCTGGTCTTCTCGCAATCCAGTGCGATAAATACATCAGGCTCTGCTTCCATCTGAAAAGTAGTATCTATCAGGTCAAAATCCTGAATACAGGAAAAAATGTCTGCCGGTTGTTCCAAAAAAATTCTGATATCAGCTTTCGGCATTGTCTTTTTCAGAAACAAATATGTTGCCATACAGGAACCGACACAGTCTCCATCGGGTCTGATATGACCGGATATTACAATATTAGCTGCTCCTTCACATTCCTTCAATAATTGGAACATATACACATCCTCTTCCTCTCTTAAATAATGCGGGGAAATGACACTTCCCCGCACTGATTATCTAAAGGTTACTCCGCGTCATCATCCACATGCTTCTCATCATCTGCACGATTGACTTCATCGATCATTCTGGACATATTCACACCATATTCAATAGATTGATCAATAATAAAACGAATTTCAGGTGTATTTCTCAGATTGATCTTTCTTGCAAGCTGATTTCTGATATAGCCCTCTGCGCTCTTTAGACCGGCAAGTGTATCCTTCTGAGATTCTTCATTACCCAGAACAGAAATCCATGCCTTACAAGTCTTCAAGTCCGGTGCTACCTCTACAGCTACAACTGAGGTCATGGGGTTAATTCTCGGGTCCTTGATCTCGCTTCTTATCACTTCAGCAAGGACACGCATAACTTCCCCATTCACACGGGTATTTTTAACACTGTTCTTTCTCATACTTATTACACCTTTCCGTAAGCTGCAATCAATATCTGCAGTTACTTCAGTTCAGGGCAGAAGTTCCTATCTTGGAACCTCTACCATAATATATGCTTCTACAATATCCAGCTCCTGCATAGCATCAAATCCGTCAAATACAAGACCACATTCAAATCCTGCCTTAACTTCCTTCACGTCATCCTTAAATCTCTTTAATGATGCCAGTTCACCTTCGTAGATCTGCTCGCCTTCTCTGGTAATTCTGATCTTGCATCCTCTCTGGAATACACCATCAAGAACATAAGAACCTGCGATATTACCTACTGCAGATGCCTTGAAGATCTGTCTTACTTCTGCATGGCCGATTACCTTCTCTTCAAATACAGGGTCTAACATACCCTTCATTGCAGCTTCAATATCTTCGATTGCCTGATAGATGACTCTGTACAGTCTTACGTCAACACCTTCACGCTCTGCTGTTGCCTTAGCCTGTGCATCTGGACGAACATTGAAACCGATAATGATCGCATTGGATGCAGAAGCCAGAATAACATCGGATTCATTGATAGCACCTACACCGCCATGGATGCATTTTACTACAACTTCTTCGTTGGAAAGCTTAACAAGACTCTGCTTAACTGCTTCCACACTACCCTGAACGTCAGCCTTGATGATCAGGTTGAGCTCTTTGAGGTTACCAGCCTGAATCTGTGAGAACAGATCATCCAGAGACATCTTGCTCTTAGTTTCTTCAAGAAGCTTCTCTTTATTCTGTGCTACGAATGTTTCTGCATAATATTTTGCTTCCTTATCATTCTCATGTGCAAGGAAGATTTCACCTGCGTTTGGAACATCGCCAAGTCCAAGGATCTCTACAGGAGTAGAAGGACCTGCTTCCTTTACTCTTCTGCCCTTATCATCGATCATGGCACGTACTTTACCGCTGGCTGCTCCTGCAGATACGAAATCACCAACATGAAGTGTACCCTTCTGTACAAGAATTGTAGCTACAGGACCACGGCCCTTATCCAGCTCAGCTTCGATAACCAGACCTCTTGCCCGTCTGTTAGGGTTAGCCTTAAGCTCCAGAACTTCTGCTGTCAGAAGAATCATTTCCAGAAGGTTGTCAATACCTTCGCCTGATTTAGCAGATACAGGTACGAATACTGTACTTCCGCCCCAGTCTTCTGCGATCAGACCATATTCTGTCAATTCCTGCTTTACACGCTCTACATTAGCACCCGGCTTATCAATCTTGTTTACTGCAACAATGATTTCGATGCCTGCTGCCTTGGCATGATTGATAGCTTCTACAGTCTGTGGCATAACGCCATCATCTGCTGCAACTACAAGGATTGCAATATCTGTGGAATTTGCACCACGCATACGCATAGCTGTGAATGCTTCATGTCCAGGTGTATCCAGGAATGTGATCTTCTCACCGTTTACATTTACTGTGTAAGCACCGATATGCTGTGTGATACCGCCTGCTTCCTTATCTGTTACATTAGTCTTACGGATAGCATCCAGAAGAGAAGTCTTACCATGGTCAACGTGTCCCATTACGCAGATAACAGGAGGTCTCTTAACCATATCTTCTTCTTTTTCTTCATCCTCTTTCAACAGCTCTTCGATAACGTCTACCTTAACTTCCTTCTCGCAGATGATATCATAATCAATTGCGATATTCTCAGCAGTTTCATAGGAAATCTCCTGATTTACAGTTACGATCTGTCCCTGCATGAAGAGCTTCTTAACGATAGCGGATGGCTGAATCTTCATCTTGTCAGCCAGTTCCTTGATTGTCAGAGTCTCAGGTAAAGTGATTACCTTGATCTGCTCTTCTACCTGCTCAACAGGCTTCTTCTCAGGCTTAATGAACTTACCAGGCTTATTCTTGCCCTTGATGTTCTGCATATCGCCATCTTCTTCATACATCAGATCCTTGCGGTTCTTCTTATCCTTCTCCTGGCTGATACGACGCTTCTCTTCGTCTCTATGCTTCTCTGCGTCCTTAATCGGGCTGTCCGGAACAAAATTATTACTCTTCTGTCCTGGTCTGCCACCCTGCTTGCCGCCGAAGCCGCCTCTGTTGTTATCACGTCTGTCATCATCCTTGTTGAAACCGCCTCTGTTGCCGCCAAAGCCCTGTCCTGGTCTTGCATTCTGTCTGTTTGGATCAAAAGGTCTTCTGTTGCCGTCATTGTTACGCTGACCGCCGTCTCTTCTGTTACCGTCGAAGGAACGCTGCTGACCACCATCACGTCTGTTGCCATCAAAAGAACGCTGCTGACCGCCATCGCGTCTGTTGCCATTTCCGTCAAAAGAGCGCTGCTGACCACCATCACGTCTCTGATAGTTATTATTATCAGAACGTCTCTGGTTATCATACTGTCTTGATCCGTTATTATATCCCTGTCTTCTATCCTGATTTCTGTCTGAATTTCTATCCTGGGAACCACTCTGCTGTCTTGGAGCAGATGTCTGTGCGGCTCTGTTGTCCTGAGCAGGTGCTGCCTTAGGTGCTTCTGTAGCCTTAGGTGCTTCCACTGCTGTCTCAGCCTTAGGCTGTGGTGCAGGTGCTGCCTTTGGTGTCTCAGGTGCCGGAGCAGTTTCTACCGGCTTTACTATTTCAGGCTTTGTCTCTGCCTTTACTGTTGTGTTCACCGGTTCTGCTGCCTTAACCGGAGCCTCAGCAGCCTTTGATGTTTCTACAGGTTTTGCTGCTGCTTTTACTGGCTCTGCCGCTTTCGCTGCCTGTGCAGGCGCAGGTGCTGCCTTTTTCTCCTGATGTGCCGGTTTTCTTGGAATCTGTGCGCCCGGCATTTTTGAATTATGTGGGTTGCTTACAAAAATAATGCTCTTCTTTTTCTTTACCGGTGCTTTTGCATCTGCTGGCTGTTCTTTCTTGTCAGCTTCAGCTGCCTTTGGTGTCTCCTCAGACTTAGCAGGTGCCTTTAAGGAGTTCTTTAAATCTTCTACCTGTCCGTCTTCTAATACGCTCATATGGCTCTTTACCTCTATCCCTTTATTTTTTAATGCTGTCAGGATATCCTTACTCTGTAAGCCCATCTCCTGCGCTAATTCATAAACTTTCATTTTTGCCATTTCTATCTCCATTCTCATTGCAAACTGGTTCCAGATATTTACCTAATGACTTAGCGAAGCCCTCATCTGTAATGGCAAGAGACGATCTCATATCTCTACCAATTGCACGTCCAAGCTCCTCTTTCGTACCGTAGATATACTGCTGTACTTCATAGAACTCACACGAGTTGGAAAACTTTTTTGTAGTGTTATCCGATGCATCCGATGCAATAATCACCAGCCAGGCACTGCCATCCTTGATGCTCTTATCGACTGCAAATTCTCCACTTACCACCTTGCCTGCCTTCATCGCCAGGCCAAGCATGGAATATATTCTATCTTGCTTCAAGCGCCTCTATCTCCTTTGTCAGGCTATCATAAACCTCTTCGGGAATCGTCATTTTGAAAGATCTGTCTAATCCTTTGGTCTTCTTTGCCTTTTGCAGACATTCGGCATTACGGCACACGTAAGCGCCTCTGCCATTCTTCTTGCCTGTGGTATCCAGCACAATGCCCTCATCCTCAGTCTTTAAGACTCTCAACATTTCTTTCTTGTTCTTCATTTCTCCACAGCCTACACACTGTCTTAAAGGAATCTTCTTACTCATTGCTTTCCTCTGTAACCTCTTCTGCTGTTTCGTCTGCTGCCTCAGTATCAACAGCTTCTGCTGTCTCCTCTGCCTCTGCAGCTTCACCGTCTTCGTATTCGTCCTCTTCGTAGTATACGTCGCCGTCTTCATCATACATATAGTCTTCGTAGCGGAAGCCTTCTGCATCCTTAGCCTGTGTCTCCGACTTAATATCAATCTTATATCCTGTCAGTCTTGCTGCAAGACGGGCATTCTGACCTTCCTTACCAATCGCAAGTGAAAGCTGGTAATCAGGAACAACTACCTTGGCTGTCTTCTCATCAGGATCTGCAAATACTGCTACGATCTTGGCAGGAGAAAGGGCATTCTGGATAAAGTTACCAGGGTTCTCATCCCAGTTCACGATATCAATCTTCTCTCCACGAAGCTCTTCTACGATAGCGTTGACTCTTTCACCGTTCTTACCTACACATGCACCAACTGCATCTACGTTAGGATTATTGGTTCTGACTGCCATCTTGGTTCTGCTTCCTGCCTCACGGGCAATGCTCATGATCTCTACTGTACCGTCCTGAATCTCTGTTACTTCTGCTTCGAACAGTCTCTTAACCAGTTCAGGATGTGTTCTGCTGACTGTGATTCTAGGTCCTTTCGGTGTATTCTTTACTTCCAGAATGTATACCTTGATATGTTCTGTTGGGCGGAATACTTCGCCTTTTACCTGCTCAGCTTCTGTCAGGAGTGCATCTGCCTTACCAAGGTCAATGCTGATGTTCTTACCGGAGTAACGCTGTACGATACCGGTCATAACGTCCTTTTCCTTCTCAAAGAACTGATTGTAAATAACGCTTCTCTCTTCCTCGCGGATCTTCTGTAAGATAACATTCTTCGCATTCTGTGTTGCAATACGTCCAAATTCCTTGGACTCAATCTTTACGTTGATCTTCAGACCTACTTCTGCCTTCTTGTTGAGCTTCTTGGCATCGTCCAGGCAGATCTGTAACAAATCATCTTCTACATCATCAGGTGTTGCTACGATTTCCTTAGTAGCATATACTAAATAATCACAGGTATTTCTGTCGATCTGTACTGTGATATTATCTGCTTTACCGAAATGGTTCTTGCAGGCTGTCATAAGAGAGTTCTCAATTGCCTCAAAAAGAGTCTCTTTACTGATCTCTTTCTCCTTTTCCAAAATATTCAGTGCTTCTAATAATTCTTTATTCATTTTTCCTTTACCCTCCTAAAGCTAAAAATCCAGCGTTAATCTGATAATTGCTATGTCAGATTTTGCAAAGACTAAATCTTTTTCTTCTGTCTGTATTGTAATGGTGTCCTTATCATAGCTTTTCAGGATACCTGTAAACTCTTTCTGCTTATCAATAGGCTTATAGGTTCTGACCTCTACTTCTTCTCCAAGGCTCTTCTCCAGATGGCGGTCCTTCTTCAATGCCCTGCCAAGTCCGGGGCTGCTCACCTCCAGAATATAAGCATCTGAAATGAAGTCTTCTTCATCCAGCTTATCTGAGAAAGCACGGCTGACATTCTCGCAGTCGATGATACTGACTCCCTCCGGCTTATCAATGTAAGCTCTCAGGTACCAGTCGCTTCCTTCCTTTACATATTCCACATCGTACACTTCACAGCCATTCGCCGCAGCGATAGGCGTCAGCAGTTCTTCTGCCCGTGCTTCATAGGCATCTTTCTTCGCCATTGCTTCACCTGTCCTTTTCCTGTTGTTGCATGTCAGAATAAAAGAGTGGACTCGCAAGCCCACTCTTTATCATCAAGCACTATAAATCATAATTGCATTGTAACACCTTATAAAAGACAATGCAAGAGGTTTGGATAAAAATGTCTTATTTTTTCTTAACATAACATCTTTTCCTGAAAAATGAAATACCATAGCACAGAACCTGATCGTAATTATCCTCGAATTCTTTCGCGTACATTCTGTCATCAATCTGGGCAAGTGCCTCTGTGCAATCCGGCTCTAATCTCTCCAGTGTTCTGGAATATTGGGCTTCAAATACTGCTACACGTCCATTGTGTGGATCTATGACAACAACATCACTACGTCCTTCTCCATGTTCCCTGTTGGGCTCTACCATGTATCCTGCTCCTGCGAAAATACCAGCCAGAAAAGCATGATAAAAGTCTTCCCTGTAATCATGATAACTGATCGTCATGCGAAGGAGTGTGTTCATCTCCCTGGTCATAGCCTCACTGTCTCCATCCCATACCGCAGTAAAGAGAGCATGTCTGTTCCAACTTCTGGCACTATCAGAAAACCATGTCTGAACCGTAGTTTCAAATATCTCCTGAATCTCCGCATTGGGAATAGCTAACGCAGCCAGCCCTTCTGGTATCTTCTCTCCAATATCCTGTTCTCGCACCTGTGTCAAATAACCTGTCAGATATAATATACTCCACAGATTATCCTCAGAAGCATGTAAATAATCATAAGTAAGATTCTCCTCTATTTTCTGGGTGATATAGCCACCAGACATGAGAATCTCAAGCTTACGTGTAATACTGCTGCCCGCATAATCAATGAAAGAACGAATAATTGCATTATCACTTGTATTCTTCCAATAGCTTGCCGGCTTGGCTTTATCGTCTCTCTGAAGATCACGCAAGTAATTCATAACATCCCATGGACAATACACATCAAATTCCCCAAAGTGATATCCATCGTACCATTTTCTGACATTCTCTGCCTGCTCTGCAGCCTGCATTACTTCTAAAAGGCTGTCTACATCCTTCTGTGTAAATCCAAAATATTCATTTAAATGAGAAGAGGTTATTGTATCTGAAACAAAATTATTGGTTCCTGTAAAAAAGCTCTCTTTCGCAATCTTCAGACATCCTGTCAGTACAGCAAATTGAAGAGACGCATTGTCTTTGAGTGTCGTACTCATCAATGCCTTGATTACTTCCATCATCTGTGCATAATATCCATGACTGCTGGCTTTAGCAACAGGAACATCATATTCATCCAGCAAAAGAATAACCTGTCTGCCATAATGCTGTCTCATCGCTGTGATCAAAAGAGCCAGACTCTTCTTTATCTCTGTAACAGAGGCTCTGCCCTCTATGATCTGATGCATAATTTCCTTATCATACGCATTGATCTGAGCGCTGTCGAGCAGATACAGATGTTTCTTATACAAATCAGTGATCGTAGCCGACAACATTTCATATGCACTTTCAAACGTCAGTCCATCTACATCTTTAAATGATAGAAATATGGCAGGATATTGATTCTGCCAACGTCTGCAAAGCTCTGTGTCTTTACTGATCTCAAGTCCCTGAAACAATTCTCTGCTGTCTGTCCGAATATCAAAGAAGCTGGACAGCATGCTCATGCCAAGAGTCTTGCCAAAACGCCGTGGACGGGTAATCAATGTAACTGCTGTTGATTCACTCTTCAAAATCTCAGCTATCATTCCACTTTTATCTATATAATAATATCCTTTGCTGCGAATCTGTTCAAAGTCAGAAATTCCTACAGGAATATTCATGCGCATGTCTTCTCCTTATATATTATACGTTTGGTCTGTCATCCATTGCTGCTATCACCATTTTATCCATAAAAGCTTTAGAAGTAAACCCTTCATACACTTTTAATCCTTCTACAATACTTCTAATTCCTTTACTAATTTCACTTTCCGAGGATTACAATCCATATCCAATACAATATATGCCTTATCCCCATTCTTTGCAGACAACTCATATCTTTTCCACGCAGATTCCATTGATTTAAGCATTCCCCTTGGGTCAGTATCGAAACCGGTATTTACAAATTGGATTGAATACTTTCCATGTTGCTCCTGAAAAGAAAGAAAATATTGCTTCTCTGTTTTATTTTTGCCTTCTCCAGTAAAAATCAATACAGGTCTTCTCTTACGTCTGACATCATTTCTCTTTTTCTTTTGAAAATTTCTGTCTGCCAATCAAAGCACCTCCCCTGCCTGGAGGAATGGGATTGCGCCATATCTTCCCATCAAATAGCCCTTCTCAATATTTTCTGTCTTTCGAACAGAAAATTCATCAAGAGAATACAAATCTGTTACACCACTTTTAGAATCTTTCTCTGTAAAATAGATTTGATCTCTTCTAAACATATCTAAAGAAAGGATTCCTGTTTCATGTGTTGTCACAATTAACTGTGCTCCATTCTTATTTACATCGGGATCTCTAAAAAGATTCATTATAAATTTTACAAGACTTGGATGCATGCTTTTATCTATTTCATCAAGAACAATTGTCTTTCCCTTTTCAAAAGCATCCTTCAATAAAGGACCATAAAAGAACAATAACTGTGTTCCAATAGATTCCTCTTGAAGTGTAAGTGAAAATTCTGTTTTCTCTCCATTCTCATCTACAACCGTATGTCCTGTTGTAATTTCAACATCGTAATGCTTACCTTCATTCGGTGGTATTATTTTACCCTGAACAACAATTTGAAATGGAAGTGCCGGTCCACCCATAACTTCTTTTGCATCTACTTCTATACTACTAATATTAATGTCCGCCTGCTTTAATAAGTTCTTCGTGAACTCAATATATTTTCTGTTTTCATCTGTTCGATACTTTTCAAAAGCAACTCCTCCCAATTCCATTACATCTGTAAAAGTATCAATGGATTCTGCTAACCATTCAAACGGACTCTTTGTACATTCTACATTCCATGTTGTTGCTGTTGCCAGGAACAACTTATTAGCAGTATTCATCTGATAGGCTGCCTCAAGTTTAACCTTATATGCTCTATTGAATTTAGGTTTTTCATTCTCATTTAAGTCAAATAGTAATGTTGGCTTCGATGTATTGTAGCAATATAAATATTCTTCAACGACTTTTTCAGTTGTTGCACTAAATCCATAAATGTATTTCCTACCATCTTTTGCAATAAAGGTAAATTCAAACGATGTAGGCTTATTTCTCGATTCAAAATCAAACTTAAACGGTGTCATAGGCAATTTATCAGTAATCTGCACATTATTTGAATTTCTTATCATTATTAATGCAACTGTAATTGCCTTAAAGAGACTACTTTTCCCAGAGGCATTTGCTCCATAAATTGCAACTGAATTAACTGCTTTGTAGTCTCCTTTTGTAATAAGATTCTCAGGATGCTCGCTATCTTTTGATGGTTCAAGGCTTAGGTATACCTTATCTCTAATAGATAAAAAGTTTTCCACTGTAAATTGAACTAACATATGCTTGCTCCTTTCTCACTCATAATTAAGTTACAATATTATCATATGTTCTTTGTCCTTATTTTACAACAATATTATTCGCATTTTTGCGTATTTTATTTATATATAGCAAAAATATTGTTTGTTGTTTACATTATTAGCTTATTTCATACAAGTACCCTTACTCCACTACTTCACTGATTCTCTTCCCTATCTGCCTTATCTTCTCTTCTGTATAATTTCTGTTCCTTAGTGTCTCCTGTAATGGATTCTCCCGGGCAAAACCAAGCATCCAGTCGAGGTCTGGCACTTCTTCCTGAAGGATTGCTCTGCACTGTGGGTTACGAATCAGCACCTGTAGATTATCCATGAGGCTTCGATGTACACCAATCGCACCATCTGTTTCATAGGTAATATCCAGTGTTTCACCCTGCAAAGTGAAAGTACGGTTCTGTTTGTCTTTTGGCAATACCACATATGCTTCTCCCTGTGGTGGTACACTCACCATAAAATGCACATGATTTAAGTCCGGTGTCTCCCATGCAATACGGTATTCTCCTACCGGTGAGGGATATACTGCCTGGATGCTGCCAATACTGTAATTTACATGGGGTATAATCTGTACTTTATGGAAGCCCGGTGCATCTTCTACAGGGTTCAGCCCAACCAGTCTCTTCCATATATAAGCAGCTACTGCTCCATACGCATAGTGATTGAGACTGTTCATGCCTGTGCTGGAGATATGTCCACTCTCATCCAGAGAATTCCAGCGTTCCCATACTGTAGTCGCTCCCAGATTCACTTCATGAAGCCAGCCAGGGTATTCTTCATTCAGCAATAATTTATCTGCAAGCTTCTCCTGTCCGTGGTCAGCCAGCTCTTCGCACAGAAGGGGTGTTCCAACAAAGCCTGTCTTTAGCTTATCATCTGCATTCTGTAGCAAAGTAAGAAGCTGCTGCAAGGCTCTGTCCTGACGGTTCAGCCCTTCATGCAGGGTAAGAAGTGCCGCAGTCTGTGTATTGATACAGCATCTGCCATTTGGTGAATAGTACTCTGCTACAATATCTGTTAAAATTTTATCAGCCAGTGTTTCATATTTGACGGCGATATCTTCTTTTCCAAGTAATCTGGCCGTACGTGCAGTAATCAGGGCACTCTTGCGGTAATAGGTATCTGCTATGAATCCCTCATCTGTGCCACCTCTGACCTGTGAGTCCCCTTCATATGGACAATCCAGTGCCAGCCAGTCTCCATAGTGGAACTGTCGTCTCCAGCCATGGTCTGTGCCATCTACTTTCGTAATGTAATCCACCCAGCCGCACATACTCTCGAAATGTTCCTGTAGAATCGTAATATCTCCAGTATAGAGGTACATATTCCAGGGCATAATGGTCGTGGCGTCTCCCCAGGCTGTTGTGCCTTTGCCAGAGCATGTCACTGCCGGCACGAAATCCGGCGCACAACCGTCTGCATTCTTCTGTTCCTGCTCCATGTCATATAAGTATTTGCGGTAAAAGGCATAGGGCTGCGCCAAAAAGCACGCTGTCTCGGAGAATACCTGGGAATCGCCTGTCCATCCCATACGTTCATCACGCTGTGGACAATCTGTAGGCAAATCCACAAAGTTACTCTTCATTCCCCAGCTTACATTAGAGAGGAACTGATTGAGCTTGGCATGTCCTGTCATCAACTGACTGTTCATCGGCATATCAGAATAAAGGGCATGGACTGTGATATCTTTCGGATCGAAATTCTCGATTCCTTCTATTTTCAGATATCGGAAGCCATAAAAGGTGAAATGTGGTCTTACAATATGCTCTTCACCATCTGATGTATAGTAGAATTCTGCCTTGGCAGTACGCAGATTATCACGGTAGAAATGTCCGTCCTGCAGCACTTCGCCAGCTTGAATGTGCACTCTTTGTCCTTTGGGGATATGTACTCTGAGAGTGAAGATTCCTGCCAGATTCTGCCCGATATCCAGTATCATCTCACCTGCATCATTTGGAACAAGGGCAGGGTGAAATTCTTCATGTGTTCTCACCGGAACACTGAGTCTGTCTATCAGCTGTCCTTTCAGTAGTGTAGCTATTGCAACTGCTTCCACTTCTCCCTGCGGTAAGGTATCATCCTGCCATTCTCCATCATAGATTCCTGAAAAGGTGATATTGCTTCGTCTGACCTGCCATGACTCATCTGTTGAAAGTACTTCTTTACTGCCATCTGCATATTCAATATGTAGTTCTGCCAGTACACGATAATCATTTCCATAAAATCCTACAGAAGAACCTTCAAAAGGTATTCTACTCTTGTACCAGCCATCTCCTGCCAGAATGGAAAGCTCCTTAGGACGAGACTGCATCATCTCTGTCACATCATAGGTCTGCGTCTGCACCCAGAGATGATACGCATTAAATCCCGGTGTCAACCAGTCAGCTCCTATCTTAACGCCATCCAGATATGCTTCGTACAATCCCAGCCCGCAGATATAGAGTCTGGCTTTGGTCACTTTCTTATCTGCGCCATCGGGAAGTGTATGATAGAATATCGGGTGTCTGTCATTTGCTCCTGTCGTTGTGATCCACTGCGCAGTCCATGGCTCCTGCATTTTACCAGTCTCAAAATAATTCACATCACTGGTGATGCTTTCCCCCTTCTCATTACGAACTGCTACCGTCCATTCATAACGGGTTCTGGGCTTTGATTCCACATCTAACGTTGTAGCAGCCATGTCAAGCTTCGCCCAACCGGTGTCTTTTACCACCTGTCCTGCACTGGATATCACAATCCTACTCTCCAGACTGCCCCGGCAATCTGCAATCCATGAGAAGGTAAGATGCCTGTACTGATATCCTATCGGATTCTCCATGTGGTTTACTTTGCACTGTGTTATCTTCATATTGCGTTTCCCCTTTCGTAAAATCACACTTGCAAGCAAGTATTTTTACTTCATTATATCATACCAATACAAAGCAATAGCATATCGGCAGTGAAAATATTTTATTGCCGATATGCTATTATATTGTTACATATTTCTGATATAATACGCCATCTGATATTGAAATCTCTCTTCTGTGGTGTCCAATTCTGTGCCCAGCAGCTTCTTGATATTCGCAACACGGTAGATAATGGTGTTGCGGTGTGTATACATGGCTTCTGCTACTGCCTGGATACTGCCGTTGTATTCCAGATATTTCTCCAGCACTTCCACATAGTTGCTGTTGTGCTTCGCATCATATGTAAGCAGGGGCTGCAGCAGATCCTCGGACATTTCTTTCAGAATTGCCTTATCTGATACAGAGTACAGCAGCCGATAAATTCCCATTTCATCAAAATGCACCATATCACGGTTCATGTGCTGTGCCATATTTACTGCTGCCTTGGCTCTCTGATAGGCAGTCCGTAAGTTTGCAATATCCACAACCTTGCTTCCAGCACCCACAGAAATATGCACCTCCGGCATTCTGCGCTTCGTCCTGCTTATCATGCCCTCCACGATCTCATCAAAGTCTTTTCTGGATACGTCATTCATAATCAGTACAAAGTTCGCATCATAATAGAAGAAACTGCCATTGTGGGTGATGTTCTCCAGGTAAATCTGTAATCGATAACCCAGCCTTTTACGTTCCACGGTATCCATTTCGTCCAATCCACCAGTTGTAAAAAGCACCACCTGAAATTCGCCATCTATATCCAGATAAGGAAGCAGTACTTTACGATAATTCTCCTGATTGTCTGGTTCTTCAATTGCATGGATCAAGGCTCTGGTGATCTCTTCGTCCGTAGTACCCTGTAAGAAAATACGAATACTTAGATCCTTGATCATTTCTGACAGATAAACTTCCCATGGAACCGTCATCAGCGGCAGGTCATTCTCATCACAGTAATCACACAGGCTCTGTGGCAGTTCATGAATATATTCCCCTGTATTAATAATCAGCCCGGATGCATGACACACGACCAGTTTCCTTGCAAGCCCTAACAGCTTCTCTTCTGTATCGAAACCAAGTCCGGTGGTCACTGCAAGCTCCTTTCCTGCAAAGTTACGGATGATCGCCGTATCTTCCATCATCAATACCCAGCTGATAGAATTGGACCAGCCTCTCTTTCCAGCTATAAATTCCATGTGATATCTGTCTTTTGCCATCAGATTCATATCTTCAATCGTAAATCCCATACCTGCCTCCGTTTTTTAATATACGTTTTACTAAACTCTTTTGTGCGTTAAAGTATGATTAATATACAGTGTCCGTGTAACGCGTACATTTGTTTTTATAATACAGATTTTATACCAAATCCGTGATTTATTTTCTATATTATAACATATTTTCGTACTGTGAGCACATATTTCGTCTGTATTTTTAGGGTGTTATACCATTGGAATTATCCTGGAATCTGTTATTATAATAGTAACAAGAGAGATACGAATTAAGGAGGCGTTTTTTATGACAAGTTTATTCTTAGAAGCTTATGGTAGCCCCAGAGAAGAGGTAATGCCTAATTGGATGCGTGAAGAACGCTATATGTACTGTGATAACAGTGCAGTCACAACTTTAGTTTCCAAGACTTCATTTTTACAAAGATTACTTCAATTTTTTTCATAACATATCCTTAAAAAACTGCTGCTGACCACAGCAGTTTTTTTTGTTATCATTTTGTAACTATTCAGAGCCATGCAAATTAAGGCAGAATATGCTTGTTTACAAGCATATTTGACTCAATTTATATGGCGAAGTAACCACATGAGCAAAAGAAAAGCTGTGAAACAGCGATTTTGCGAATGGGGTTCTGAATAGTTACATCATTTTTATGCAAATAAAAGGCATGTCAAAACCGACATGCCCTTTACCATTAGCCTTTGACACTTTTTCTCGTCTTTTCAAAAAAGAACTGGGTATATCCGTCAGTGATTATATTCGTGAAAAAAAATCACACCAGAAGTTACGGCTGCCGCGGTTACTGTGCAGATTCTCCACACTGACCGGAACCATATATATACCCTGTCTCCAAATACGTGTGGTTCTCCATCGGGAATATATTTCCAGGATGGTAAATACGGATTTAATGCCTGTTTCTTCATGCTGCGATTCACTACCCAAATCGTGCTCTTTACAATTTGTAATGTGTATGCTAGAATCGTTTTACAATAAATGTGTATTTTTTATGATTGGGGGGATTCAAGAATGCATACCATTCCTGAAGATATTGATAAAAGTGAAATGTATAAAGTCAATCTTGATTATAATGGGGAACGGGAAATGTCCGATTTTCTGGAAACCATCAAGTATCGTAATAACTCTGCCCTGAGAATATGGTATAACGATATTTCCGAAAGCTATGACATGCACTGGCATAATACGCTTGAAATTATTGTGCCCGTTGAAAATTATTATGATGTGACGATCAATAAGGAACTGTATCATGTGAATCCTGATGAGATTCTTATGATTCCACCAAGATCCCTGCATTCTATCCAGGCCCCGGAAAACGGTGCCCGTTTTGTCTATCTTTTTGATATTTCTTTTCTGTCCAGACTGAATGGATATCACAGTATCATGTCTCTGCTGAACCATCCCGTTTATATTACCAGAAATAATTCACCTGAACTGTATGATGAAGTATACCTTCACTTTACAAATATGAAGAACGATTATTTCATCAACCAGGAATATTGTGATTTTCTTATCTATTCCAGTCTGTTAAGATTATTTGCCACTTTAGGCCGACATCATATCCAACAGCTTGATATCAGCGAATCTTCCTTTGCAGGGAAAAAGCAGGAATACGTGAATAAATTTCTGAATGTTGTAAAATACATAGATATGCACTATTCTGAAGACCTGAGTCTGGAAAAAATTTCTGCTGCCTGTGGCTTCAGTAAATTTCATTTTTCCAGATTATTCAAGCAATATACCGGTTTTACCTTCTGTGATTATCTGAATTACCGAAGAATCAGTCATGCGGAAGATCTTCTTACCAATCATGACTGTCTGATTACAGAGATTGCCCTTCAGTCCGGTTTCTCCAGCATATCGACTTTTAACCGGCTGTTCAAGCAGCTCAAAGGCTGCTCGCCAACCGAATATCGTGCAAAAAGCAGCCATGCCCTTTAACCCTCCCACTTAGCGGGTCTTGGTCTGTTCACGGAAATGATATGGCTCTTCTCCAGATTAGCCAGCAACAACAATCTGGCTTCCCCTTCATATTCCGGTCTGATCATATAGTGGCAATAGGTATCCACCAATTGAAACAGATTTGCAGTTCTGCCTTCTATCTTGAAGTTCGTAAAGCCCATGGGTACATATTTCTCCCAGATAGCTTCAGGTGACACGTATGTCACATAATTACGAATCGTATGAATGGAATTATGATCCCCATACTCGCAATGCCAGCCTGGAATGGGGATTTTCTTATCTGTTGGATTCCTGCGGTTCTGTAAGGCAATCCTCTGCTGCTTGGCTATGGTACGGTAATGTTCTGCCCTTCTTGGACAATTGGGAATACAACAGGCATTTACCAGTATCTCGCACTTATCTTTCCGTTTAATCTTCTCCAGCAGTTCGAACTGATTGTTCATATTGTAATCCAGTACCACCAGCTGATAATCTTTATCCAGTTCCTCATTGATGGCATCCAGCTCTTTCAATTCCTTACAGGTAGAACTATTGATCTTATAACCCGGATAGTTCTTTCTGATATACTCTTCGAGAATGTCAGATACGACCAACACTTCATTCATTCCGTTATCTGCTGCTTTCATACAGAAATTACAATAAGCATCTGACAGATCCTCCCTGGTCAATAAAGGATTCGTATACGTATATCTCACCGGGATTCCCTGCTTATTGATATTCTTTACGACTTCTGTAATAAACCGTGCATCACACTGGTCATCATTGCAGAAGCGCCCTCCTCCCCATAGAGAAGTCGGAAATTCTCCAAAGAAAGAAGCAATCTTTACTCCTTCCCTGAAATACTCAGGATGCAGTGACTGCAATCCTGTAAAAAACATATTCAAGGGATAATTATACCGTAATCCCGGTAAGTGAAATCTGACTTCCATACCCATCATGCCTTTCTCTTTCTCATAGCCTGTGCAAACTGATTCAGTGTAGATTCCATTTTATTTCTGATAAATGCCCTGGAATCATCTTTTACCAGATAATACAGATAAGATTCTTTCACAAAATCCATGGGCATTCCACGTCCCACAATTTTGAAATTTACAAAACCCCTGTCCGCATACTCCCTTATCTGCTCCCTGGATATAAAAGAAGGGCGTTCCTTACATTCTTCAAATTTTCTTTCTCTTGTCTTATTAGGACACGGAAATGCTGCATCTATATCGTACTCCAGCTGCATCTGTGACTGCTGTCTGTAATGCTCGCTCCTCTTCGGGCATCCCGGATAACAGATTTCATTGACCAGAATCTCTACTTTATCCGCTTGTTTCCCAATGGCAGACAATACTTCTTCATTGTGATTCAGATCATAATCCAATACCACAAGAAAATAATCTTTATTTAATTCTTCCAGCAACCCATCCAGACCTGTGATTCTCTTGGTCGTAGAAGAAATAAGCTTAAAGCCTGGATACTGCCTGCGGATATATTCCTCCAGCACAGGCCGGTTCACCAGCACCTGATTCATCCCGTTATCGGCTTCCTTCATGATCAGATTGCAGTAGGTATCATATATGTGCTTCTCTTCCAACAGGGAGTTTGTCCATGTGAACCGGACAGGAACTCCTCTGTCATTATATAATTTCAGGATAGCCCTGATGTCTTTTATCCCTGTAATACCAAATACTGCACGTCCTCCATTCCAGACAGCGCCGGGAAAAGTGCCATAGACAGAGCCGATACAATATTTCTCTTCAAAGCAATCCGGATAATCTTTCATCAGATTCATCAATACCTGATTCAATAACCTGAAATAACAAAACCCCGGCAAATGCCAATATATCTTTTTATCCGCCATATTCCCATTCATCCTTTCAGAACTATTCTGTCTGCTGTGCATATTTTACAAAGGCATCCGCAATATCCTGATCGAACCAGGTAAGATTCTTCCTGTCAAATAAACCAAACTGTTCACCGGAAGTATTATAAATTCCATTGTCCCACCATACACAGGGGATGCCGTATTTATTCGCTGTTTCCATATAATCAGCCAGCCATTTCAGCACTTCCTCCTGATTGGATACCGTGTTGCCGTCTGCATTCTGAAAAACCTTATGGACAGCACCGAATTCCGTAATTATGACAGGTACGCCTTTCTGTATCAGCTCTTTATCCACCAACTGCATATTGGATATGATGTCTTTCTTCAAAGTGCCATTCCATACATTGATGCTGCTGCCTTCCGGCTCATATGTAAAATAATATGGGGTATACAGATGTACTGCCACTGCAATATGCTCATCCTGTGGAATCTCCAGTTCCACCATCGTATTATATGTGACCGAATTGCCATATGGACATATGATCAATGTTCTCGTCTCATTCTTACCTCCAACAGCTCTCACAGTGTCTACAAATGCCTGATTCAGAGTGTTCACTGCCGCCCTTCCATCTGCATCACCACCGGACCATTCCTGCGCAGAGCCCTTGATTCTCGGCTCATTCATTCCCTCAAAGAGCAGATGTTCATCATAATCTGCAAATCTCTCAGCAATCTGCTGCCAGATGGCACACAGTTCATTCTGTATCTCATCCAGCCCATCAGACTGAGGTTTCAACCAATAATCCGGCTCATGGTGCGTATCTAAAATGACATACATGTCACAATCCAGTGCATACTTTACTACTTCTTCTACTCTGTCCATCCATGCTGCATCTATCTTATATTCCGGTCCTGCTGAAACATGCTTACTCCAGGTCACTGGAATACGCAGTGTGTGGAAGCCCTCCTGCGCAATCGCCTGTATCATCTCCGGTGTTGTCTTTGGATTCCCCCAGCTCGTTTCACTCGTCAGATCTGCGCTGGCATGCGCATCCAGTGTATTTCCAAGATTCCACCCTGCTTTCATATCATTAAGCAATGCAAAAGTCTCGCTGCGGTCAATGACTGCATTCTCCTGCTCTGCTGTTGTTATCGTTTCCAAGGTCTGTTCTGTTTCACTTTCTGTTTCATTTATTGTCTGTGTTACGGTCTCACTCTGTACCTCTGTTTCTTCTACCATATCTGATTGTACCACTCTGTCTGTCACTGTCTGCTGTGCTCCACATCCACATACTGCTGCCATTGTTATTATGCCTGTAATCACTGCTATGATTCTGCGCTTCATCTTTTTCCTCCTCCGGAAAATGTACACAAGAAGGATGATGCCGGAAACATCACCCTTCTTATATAACTTTTATTTACTTATTTGCTTCTTCCAGGTAGGAAGCCCATTCATTTCTGACTGCTTCTGCTGCCTGTGCAGGAGGATTATCAATGGTGCATCCCCATAAGAACTGCTCACCTAATGATAAGCCAGGAATCATATCATGATATGTAGTAAATCCATTCTCACACATTCTTGCAATTGTAAGATCTACAGATTCTGTGTCTCTGAAGGAATCATAGTATCCGGAAAGTCTGTCATTATAATCTTCATAACCCGGAACCGGATTGGTATATGCATTCAATGCAAAAGCAATCTTCCATGCCTTATCAGCATCATAGCATGCAGGAATTGCATAAATGTTATCTGTATAACAGTTTCTGTAATCCTTGGCATTAGGTCCCTTAGGGAAGCATACAAAACCAAAGTCATCTTCCATATCTTTAAATTCGTTAGCTGCCAGATATGCCTGACCTACAAGGAATGCACCATCACCGTTAGGGAATGCTGTCTTCCAGTAGTCCCACTCAGCCCCTTCAGGCATATACTTATACTTAGCCATCATATCCAGCGCCCAGTTAAGTGCCTGCAGAGTCTCGTCTGATTCCAGCTTATTGACATACTTGCCATTTTCCATGCCGATATATTCTGCATCATTGGACCATACCGCTTCGTTCTTGGTCTCACTGTCATCTGTTACCAGTGCCCAGCGGTCTGTTACACCATCATTGTCTGTATCGGCTGTAATCGTCTGGCAGAGTTCTTCGAACTTATCCCAGGTCCATTCTCCGCTTTCCTGCCACTTATACATATCATCAGGATTAATGCCAGCTTCCTCTAACAGTCTCTTATTGAAGTACAAGCCTCCACGTGGTTCAGGAATTTCAGGGCTGCATCCATAGATAGAATCACCCTTGGAACAAAGCTTATGTACGCCACCTTTCCACTTATCCTGTGAAAAATCAAGGCAATCCAGAGTAGCCAGATTGTACATCAGTCCGCTGTTCATGGCAGATACAAATTCTGCACCCTGACGCAGAATCCATACATAATTCTCGTCACCACCTGTAGTTGCGTAATTCAGGAAATCTTCAGGAGTAGAACCCCAGTCACTGATTGCGACCTGCTTGATCTTGAAATTATAGGTATCCTGTACCCAGTCTCTGTATTCCTGACGTGCTTCTTCATAGGCATTCTTAGGCTCTTCTTCTTCTCCGGAGCTCCACCAGTCACGAATGATAATCTCCATACCACCTAAATCATACACGTTGCCATCAGCATCCGTCAAGGCAACAGGTCCTTCTTCCTCTGGTTCTACTGTAATTTCTGATTCTGTTGTCTCAGTTTCAGCAGTTGTTGTCTGCTGATCTACTGTTGTGTCAGCAGGTGCCTCTGTAGTTGCTGCATTTCCCCCACAGCCCGCAAGGCTCATTGTCATAGCTGCAGTCAATGAAGCTGCCATGACCTTGTTAAACATTTTTCTCTTCATCTTGAAATCCTCCTTCTTATATATAAACCTGTGCTGATTTACAGCGCAGTATTTACTCATTCCTATATACTTACATCTTAATACCGGAACTGCTCAAGCTCTCTACAAATCCCTTCTGTGCAAACAGATACAGAATCAGCAGTGGAATAATGACCATCAATGTACCGGTGGATACGATACAGTTGGTGTAGCCTACAGATGCACCACCAGGAACTTTCATTGTATTTACCATCCAGGCATCCATTCTATCTGCAATTACTGCCAACTGTGTAGACAACAATTTGATATTACCAAGGAACATCTTGGAATAAAAACCATCTGTCCACTGCCATACAAAAGAGAACAGGAAACAGGATGTCAGGATTGGTTTGGCATCCGGCAGCATAATGCTGACAAAAGTACGAAGCGTGCCACATCCATCTACATAAGCTGCTTCTTCCAGTTCCTTGGGAATATTACGAAAGAACTGTCTTATCATAAAGATATACAAGCCATTCTTTAGTCCCATACAGCCTGCACTCATCAGATAATAAGGCAGGATAGAACCTCTCAGGTTAATTGTCTCGCCTCTTATCAGCTTACTCAGTCCGAAGATATCGAAATATCTGAAATGCAGATGCAGAGAAGTGGAGATTGTCTGTGGTGGAATGATAATAACCATAATGACACAGGCAAACCAGAACTTCTTTAATGGGAATTCAAATCTGGCAAATCCATATCCTACCAGCGTGCATACTGTAATCTGCAGCACTGCGATAGATAATGATACTATCGAAGTGTTTAGTAAAGATTTTGTATAGTCCATGAACTTGACACACAATTTATAATTTGCCGTTGTGAAATGTTCAGGAATATTGATGACCATTGCATTATACAAATCCTGTTCCTCCATGAAGCTGACTGATATCTTGGTCAGGATTGGCTGTAAAATCAGGAAACACATTCCAAACAACAGAATAGCCCTGATGATCCGTACTGCAATTTCCTTCGTCTTTTTCTGTAACAGATATCCACCAGACTTACGGTTTCTCTCCCAGAATCCCATCTGTGGGGTCTTATCTGCTTTATGTTTAGTCATAGTAATATACCCCCTTCGAGATAATGAATGAACTGACACCAATAATGACAATGACAATCAGGAAATAGATCCACGACATAGCTGATGCAAAACCATAATTAATATACTGTATCATCTGGTCACTGATCTTCTCCATGACCTGATTATCTGATCTCATACAGAAATCTACGATTGTATAGATCCAGTTTACCAGAAACAGGGAACTGATCATCGGAAAAGTAATCTTCCAGAGACTTTCCCAGGCTGTACAGCCCTCAATAGCCGCCGCCTCATACATATTGGTAGAAATCGTCTGCAGACCCGACAAAAAGATAATGATCTGGATACCGGATGCAATAGCGACATCATAGATTCCATCTACAATGTCAAATACCTTCTCAAATGCGGATGCACCAATACCGGATGTCAGAAGAATACTTTTGATTGCATCTGTTACACTGGTAGTGCTGGTGGTCTCTTCCACCATATTCTGCACACTGGCAAGCAGTGCATTGTTGCTCTCTACCCCAAGGATTACACCGGATGAGAGAATAACCGGAAGGAAGAAAATAGCTCTTACCAGTGCTCTACCCTTGAATTTCTGGTTCAATATCAGTGCAACAAAGAAGCTGAATACCATGATTGCAAGTGAGTTTATACACATTCTGGAGATTTCTTCCACAAGAAGTCTGTTAAATTCTGTATCAATTGTGAACGCCTGTATGTAATTGGCAAGTCCTTTGAATACATTGTGGATACCATTCGGGCTTACTTCTACAGTACAGAAGCTCATATATAAAGACTGAAAAAGCGGTTTTACCATAAATGCCAGAAAACCAATGATAAATGGTGCGATGAACAGATAACCCGAAATGGCTTTTCTTCTCTGAAGACCCGCTACTTTACTTTGTTTCTTCATAATCAAAATCCTTTCTTCCCTATTTCTTCACAAAATAATCTCTCATGGGAACCACGTCACCTTCAGGTATCTTTACATCATCATAACTGTAATTTACATATACCCTGGTTCCATCTTCATATTCTGTGCAGGTCACTTTATCTGTTATCATTGTATGATTCGTGATCCTCTGGTTAAAAGTATGACCTAATTCCTTATTGTACCTGTCATAAATCTCCAGCATTTTGTCATGCCATGCATCATACTCAATTCCAAAATACCTGGTATACAAAGTATTCTGCAGGGTAAATTCGCTTTCATCCATAAAGGTAAATGCAAGACCTGCACCATACTCTGCTGACTGTAGAAGTTCTTCTTCGTAATTCTGCGTCATATTCAATGACTGTCCAGTATAATTTACATATCCATGGATTGCCATCTGATATACCGGGGCTGTACCATCCAGAATCGAATAATCAGACCCGTTGAGATCCATATTAGTCACAATATTGCTATAAGGCACTGCATAATTATTACCCATATTGATCATTACCTTGACACCACTGTCCCTGATTGCTTTCAGCTTGGCTTCCTGTGTCTGCAGCACCTGCTGTCTGCTGACCGGATTCTTCTTATAATAATCAGAATTCAGCTCTATGCCAATCTCCTGGAAAGATACGTTAGCCTCATACTGACCGGCTGCCTTCACCAGATTATCAGCCATTTGGGATGCCAGCGATGCTTTCAGCAGATAATGCGGCTTCTGCTTCTCTCTCTTGGCATATGTAACGGTAGAGTATGGATAAATCTCTGCCTTATCCTTGCTGACAAATCGTGCAGAATCCGTAAATACCCAGAATCCGTCAAATAAGTTGCTGTCATATGCATAATCCGTAATACCATCCAGATACAGGTCAATCCGATTATCTGATGCATATTCAGCCAGCTTCTTCAGATTCTTCTTACCTCCAAGCGCCGTTACTGGTTTTGCTTTTTTGAGAATCTTCTGTTGTATGCCACCATTCATCCAGCCTGTAAGCTTAACTGACATATTGGTGATACCATCCTGTCTGAGCTCTTCTATGATCTGCTGTGCTTCCTGGAAACTAGTCAGTTCAAGAGGTCTGGACATCGGGATTCCTGCTACTTGTTTGATCTTATCTACAGCACCAACAATCTCTATGACTGTAGGTGTCTGTGTATCTTCACTCGGTGTAAGATAATCTCCTGAGATATTCTCCAGATAATTACGGTAAACACCTGCCATGTCCGCATAATTATCAGAATTTAAGAAGCTGTAGCTCTGTACCAGTGTTTCATCTGGAAGGGATTCCTGATAGACATACATCTTGCCTTCATATCTGTCTCCCATCTCATACTGGTCTCTGTGAGCCAGTGTATACTGGGCACTGACACTGTTATAGCTGGAGCTCTTACCGCTGATATCTGCCATAACTGCCGCATAGGGCGCTCCTTCTTCCATTACACAGAGGAAAGAAGAACCATTTCTTGCAATTCCAAATGCATTGAAATATGTCTCTGTCTCATGCACAACTGCTTCTCTGTTCTGCGCATGATCCCAGCCATACATATTAGCATAATAACTGTTCTGCGCAGTCTTGCCGTTATTAAAATTGATCAGTGCGCCGCCGCCTTCAGGTACAAGCATATATCCTTCATCTTCTGTACTTCCGGCTCCAAAGTAGGGAAGAACATTCAGGTAGTAAATAGGATAATTCTCCTTATATTCGATTTCCTTTAACGGAACTTCTACTACCAGCTTATCTCCATCCAGCCTGTATATCACATTGACATTGAATACCGGCTTTTCGGAAGTTCCCTGGCTTCCTGCGAGTTCTTTATCTGCTGTATATTCTTCATAGGTATATCCGGCTGCTGCAAAGTATTCTTCCAGCTTACCTTTGATATTATCCTTTGTAGTATCACGCAGGACATAGATAGGAGTTGTCTCCAGCAGTGGATAAGCTGCAAGAAGCTCCTCTTTATTGTCTTTCTTTCCAAGCTTGTTGATATCGTACTTCTTATAGTACTCCAGTGTTCGCGTGGAAGCGTCCTTATCCATATTCTTGAGGAAAGCATCCATACGATCCTTCTCAATCACCGTAGGAATCACAAATTCTTTATCCGTATCTCCTATGGAATAAAAGACTTTGATATAGTCATCACCTTTTTCTATATCATAGATTCCTTTTTCCATGCTGTATGCATAGTTATTAAAAAGCGTATCTACACCGTTATTGGTACTGTAGGTCAGCAGTAGTGTGGATTTCAGTTTCTCTTTATCCAGTTTCAATGCCAGTTCATCATCATCGGCATCCTGCGGATTGGAATACCAGACTGCTCCATTCTCCTTCACTTCCACAGAGAACTGCGTGCTGGTCGAATCCATTCTCATGATCAGCTTGTCATTCTCTAATACGATGTCCTCTTCAGGACCCTCATAACCATTGACCTTAATAACTTCTACCGGTTCCGGTTCATCCTGATACAAGGCAGTTACCAGTATCCCTGCCATAATTATGAGGAAAAGAATAAAAGGACCTATTAAACTTTTTATTTTTGTCTTCATGATATCTTCTCCCTCGCTACATTCTAAACAGTATTTCCTTGCCGATCGAAATGAAATATGCAATTCCCTGACTGATCATGCTGAAGAACAGCAGAAGGATAAATACCATGACCAACATTGCAAAACCCGTAGCTACTGTAAAAAGCAATGTTTTGCTCATTTTATACTCATGAATCTGGGACATGGCTGCCAGAATCAGCAGTGCTGCCCAGATAATGGAAATCACACTAACTACAGAATAGAACTCAGCTTCATCCACCGTTACCACATTGCTGAACAGTATCAAAGGAAACTGAATCAATGGGTAGGGTGTCATACCATAGCAGGTTGCCATATAAACCTGTGATAATCTGCCTTTTCCATCAAAAAGAGTCGTTAATCCCCAGTTACCCACGCACCATAATGCCAATGGAAACAGAATGCTTGCCAGATACAGGAATATATTGACTTTTGGCCAGTATACCTTGTTAAAAATAAAACTCGTATACTGTAACTTCATAATTCTGACAACCAATGTCAGAATCAGTATGGTATTCGCTGCAGCAATGGAGCCTCTCTTCTCATGCGTCAGATCCCAGAATCCGTCAAAAGGATGGGTAATGCAGTACAATGCGAATTTCAAACTCTGAATATAATTTTTCATTCCTGCCTCCTATTCCTTCTCATCCCGGAAGATATCTGCACGGTCTATCTCCTCTTTGATGGCTTTGATTTTACCTGCTGCCAGCGGTACACACAGTACCAGGACAACAAGAGTAAATATGATCACTATATGATCCTCTACCCACTCTTTCCTGTACTGCTTGAATGCCTTGGAGTAGTTATCATCATCCAGTTTCAATTTAAAATACTTCATAGCTTCGTGATACTGTTTCTGGCGAAGCAGGGAACGTCCGATCCCGATATACGCCAGATCATAGTTACCATTCATATCCATGACCTGCTGCCAGCTTGAACCTGATTCTTCATAATCACCATTCTGGAACTGTTCAATGGCATCATAGATTTTATTGCCATACTCCGTTGGTGTGAACAATGTCAGACTGTTATCCAGTGAATCAAGCACCAGCAGATCATGCCCCATATGTTCAAGTGCGGCGGGCTGCTTGAAATATCCATCCATATTACCGTTTCCGCCAAAGCAATATATCATTCTTCCCTGGTCATCATAGCCGAAGATTCTTCCTCTTGTCTTATCCAAACAGAAGAATACGTCATTGTCCATTGCTGTTACATCTGTAAACAGAGAAGGTCCTTCATAACCGCCACCTGATCCCCAGTACAGATCACCGATGATATAATAGTCACCATTTCTGACAAGAATGTCATTTCCCATCAGGTTCAATCTTCTGACAGGATCCGCTGCACCACTGTCCAGATCATGCTCAGATACATTAGTCGTACATGCATAGATAAATCCTTCATAGTCCATATATACATTGTCATACTCTGTTGGTACGAAGGATTCCATCTTAGCTCTCTGTTCCTGCGTTGCCAGCTTCTTCCATATATAATCAGTCCAGTTATATGTTACCGGTGTTGCTCCTACAAAGCCTGAAAATGCAGCATCATTTTCATATTTGATAAGACCTTTATTCGCATTGGTCGCTACACAATAAACTCTTCCTGCACTATCTACTGCAACCTTGGTTGGCAGAAAGCTCAGTGACTGGTCAAAGGTAGCATCTGCCGGCTTGGTAAATTCCAGTACGAACTGTCCATCATGATCCATTTTGACGATTCGATTATTATTGGTGTCCGCTACATAGAGATAGCCATCCTGTGATACCGCAATATCCGAAGGTCCCTGAAATTCCTTATTTGCCACATCTCCTGTCATGTGATCAATCACACGTACCAGTTCGATTGTGTCTTCATCTTTACGTTCCAGCTCCAAAATCCTGTTATTGCCGGTATCGCACAGATATATCATATTGCCGGTTACGAACAATCCCTGAGGTGCACTCAGTTTCTTATCCAGTCCCAGCTCCACATCTGTATACACAGCTACTGTCTTGTATGCATCAGGAGAATACTGTACATCTCCCCAATAATCATACCCATAGGTATATCCCGTCTCCGCATGGACTACCATGCAGCTTCCTGTCAGCGTGACCACGCTCAATGCCAGGGCAGCCATTCTTTTCACTATTTTCTTCATATGACACCTCTATCCCTAATCCTTCAGACCAGAACTGGCCATGGTCTCCAGAATCTGGCTTTCAGAGAATATAAATATCGCAATCGGAACAATCATTACTACTACCAGTACGGCTGCTCCCTGTCCTGTTCTGGCAATACCACCGCTCTGAATCTGCTGCAATGCATAAACCAGAGTCTTACGTTCTTCTGAATAAATAAAGGTCGCTGCCTTGTTATTCCACAATGCCTGAACAGAAAAGATGATCAGTGTCATCCATGCAGGTTTTACATTTGGCATTACAATATCGGCAAATACTTTCCATTCACTTGCTCCGTCAATCTTAGCTGCCTCAATAAGAGAGGTAGGTAATCCCTCCATGAACTGTTTCATCAGGAAAAGTCCCATAGGAGATGCAAAGGCAGGAATGATGATTGCCCAGTAAGTATCAACCCATCCCAGTGCATTGATGATCAGATAATTGGGGATTGCTGTAACATATCCACTGAACATCATTGCTACCGTTACCAGCCTGAAGAATGTCTTTCCTCCTGGGAAATCATACTTGGCAAGCACGAAAGCCGCCATGGAAGCTATGATCAGATGTCCTGCTGTACCAACTCCTGTAATAAATACTGTATTGAACAGATATCGTGAGAATGTCACCCAGGATTTGCCCATTGTTACGAACAGATCCGAGAAGTTATCCAGTGTAGGATTCTGTGCAAATATCCTTGGTGGGAACATAAATAATTCATCCAAAGGTTTTAAGGCACTGCTGACTGCATATACAATAGGAAATACCATAACCATTGCCACGAGCAGCAGAAAGAAATATAAAAGAATATCTCCCCACACCGAACGGTTCGGTTTTCTTCTCTTGATCAGTTTTTTGTGTTGTCTTGTTGTTTTATCCATATTATTCTTATTTTTACTCATATCAGGTTCCCACTCTTCTTAACAGACTTTGAATTGCTTTGTTACACAGGATCATGATCAGGAATAGTATTGTAGCAATCGCTGATGCATATCCCATTTCAAACCTTGAATAACCATAGTCAAACAAGTGTGTAACCACCGTTCTGGCTGCATAATCTGTACTTGGATATCCACACAGAGCCATCGTTACATCACACACACCAAATGCCTGTGTAATGGACATGACCGCTCCGAACATCAGCATGGGTTTCATATTCGGTAAAGTGATGTACCACAGCTCCTGCCATCTGTTCCTGATACCGTCCATATAACCGGCTTCGAACTGTGCTCTGTCAACACCCTGCAGACCGGCTACAAAAGAAAGGAATCCTGTGCCAAGACTCATCCACAGAATGACCAGCATACAGATTGGAAGCATATACTTAGGATTGATGAACCACAGAATCGGTGAATCAATAATTCCAAGCTTCATCAGGAAAGCATTGACGTAACCATATGCGTCACCTCTGAAGAATACGGAGAATATGACATAACAATTACCTGCAATGGATGGTGCATAGAAGACAACGACTGCCACACTTCTGACCCATCTGGGCAGTTCATTGATCAGCCATGCAAAAAGGAATGACATAATATATCCAAGAGGACCGGTGATCACTGCAATCAGCAGTGTATTCTTAATACCAATCAGGAATATATCATCCTCCAGAATCAGGCTGATATAATTGGAAAGGCCGATAAATCTCGGCTTTTCCAAAATGTTGTAATAAGTAAAACTAAAGAAAATTGATGATATTACCGGCAAAATCACAAATAAACTAAACAGGATCGCATAAGGCGCCAGAAATACATAGCACATCTTACTACGCTTTGCCTTTTTCCATGCCACCGACATATTATGCCTGCGAAGCATGACATACTTCTTCAGATATTCTTTCATGATAATAACCAAACCTTTCCTAATCTACAGGGAGACCGAATTCGATACGCTTCTTCGTGATTTCCTCATCTATCTTGATGGAGTAATCAATAATGGTCTCTCGTGGATCGTCTTTCTCATTAATGACCTTACGAATCGCGTTGGTAATATGACGGCCTGTATAGTATCCACCAGGTACCTCTCTGATACCTACTGTCTGATCCCACTGGTCATTGAGTACTGCGATATCATCTGCACTCCATGCCAACTGGACGAAAGCGTCCTTATTGGCAGTTGCATATCTGGCTGAAGAACCAAGCAGGGCTTCAATCTCACGTCCAAACCTTACCTGGGTATCTGCATCTGCCCACCATTTCATGAATTCCCATGAATTGTTACGAAGCTGCTCATCCTCTGTTTTGACCATCATGGTAGCACTTCCTGTAATGAAATCCGAACGGTCAATATAAGTCCTTCCATTTCCATCTGTTGTCTCTGTGCCTGGAATCAGCGTAAAATCCCACAATCCTCTGATCTCAGGTGCTGATACCATTAATGTGTTATATATGGAATAAGAAGCTATACCTATCGGCATTTCTCCCGAACGGAATCTGCTGACAAAATCATAAATAGTAGGTGTTCCATAATCATTAAAATATCTTACATAATCATCAAAAGCCTGCACTCCTGCTTCACTGTTGACAACCGTTCTGGTTCCTGCCTCGTTATACATATCTCCGCCATACTGGTATAAAAGGCTGAAATACATAGACAAGTCCGGTGCATTGGAAGCTACTGATGTAGAAGCGGATGCAGTAGCACTGCTTCCTGCCGCTGTTGGAATGGCAATCGTCATGTTATTTCCCTGAATGGTAGGAAGCATCTCGATCAGCTCCTGCCAGGTATTGGGTATCTCCAGTCCCAGCTCTTCCAGAACATCCTTACGATAGAACATTACATTGAAATTCTGTGTCTCCGGGATACCATATATATGGTCATCCAGCCTGTACTGCTCATAAGAGCTTGCCGTATAATGTGACAGAACATCCTGAAGGTCTGAGAACTGGCTAAGATCTTCTGCTGCATTACGCAGCGCATAATTCACAGGCTGATCTGCTCCAACCGAAAGCACTACATTAGGTCCTCTGCCGGCTACAACTGCATTTAACAGGGCATCTGCCGCTACAATTTCTACGTTGACTTTAATTCCCGTATCAGGAGTGAAGGTATCATCTACCATGGATTTCAGAATTGTACCCTGATCTCGTCCAGTCAGAATCCATACCTTAATGACTCCCTCATCACCTTCTTCGTATACGTCTCCGACTGCATCATAATCAACAACGAAGGATGCTGCGAAAGATTTCATTTCGTGCCATGCTTTTGCCATTGCACCTGCCTTTTCCACCTTGATCGGTGCATTGATGCCACTGACTACAAAATAGTCCACATCCAGTTTGGTTGCACTCATATTAAGAGATGCCGTACCAAGCGCTGTAATGTTATCCTTAAAAGTCGTAAACTCCAATGTGATCTTATTAGGATTCTTCACGAAACGTTCCAGCTGCTGTGCAACAGTCTGTGCCGTTGCGATATTGTCCGCTTTCTGTCCGCTGTATGCCACCATCTCATCTACAATCTTATACAAACGTTTGGATTCCAGATCCATAGCTTCTATTACTTCCGGATAAACCTGCTGAATATTATAATCTCGGTATTTGTCCGGCTGCACACCTGTATAAATCAGCAATTTACGGTAAATCTGGTTCAGTCTGTATATGGAATCTTCCAATTCTTCCAGAATGGAACCCACACCTCCAAGTGTTGCTTCAAGTCTTAATGTGTGTGTTCCTGCTTTTAAATAGAATTGATAGGGCGTTCCTTCTTCATCTGTAAGTGTCATACAGTTCCAGTCATTCTCGTATTCAAAGGAAATCTCCTTCATTTCCGAAAAAGGAATCTCTCCATCTATGTACACGCTTCTGCTTGAAATACTTCCTCTTGCATAATTCTGGCGAGCTTTGATCATAAGATTGTAATATCCGTCTTCCGGGACTTCAAAATTCCATTCAATCCACTGTCCTGCACTTCTCCATGCCTCACCGCCCACATAATTCAATACCGTATTGGTCACACTGTTTGGCTGTGTGGTTGGTGATGACCTGTCATACTTAGCATACAGTGAAGATTCTGAACGCAGCGTGGAGTCTTCACCCTGCACGATCTGCTGATAGGAAGTTCCTGTCTCTGTCATATTGACACCCGGCTGTTTCTCCAGATAAGCCTGATAATCATCCATATCCTGTACACTCTTCAGTTCCAGACTTTTGAGGATCATAGGTTCATTCTCTGCTTCCAGAGTCAGCTCATTTATTCCTTTTTCAAAATAAAACAGATACGGTTCTGCTTCATATCCTCTGTCATCCCTGAAGTATGCCTTCTGCCAGGCAAATACTTCTTTCTGTGTAGGTCTTATCTCATTGCCCTGATTATCGACTTTCACCTCACCACCATCAGTCCATATTCTGGAAAAGGTAATGTTACGTGCCGACTCAAATGGAATCTCTCCATTGATATAAACAATTCGTTCTGCAACTACACCTCTTGACTCAGGAATCAGATATTCTGTATACAGATTATAATAACCGCTCTGAGGTACATTAATCTGCCAGGTAACTGTAGAATCAACACCTGTATACAATGCCTCATCTACACCTTCATAGGAAGTATACCTCTCAACATCTTTAGCTGATGTATAGTCAAACAGCTCAATGTTTACATTTTCCTGCGGTCTGACGCTGGAATCATGTCCTGCGATATATCGGATGTATGTTCCTGCCCTCTCCATTCCCTTAATGTCCGATGTCAGATCTGTTCCTTCATATTTCTCATGGAAATCAGTGACCTTATCCTGTGGCAACAGAACGGCTGTTGTCACAATTGCTGCAAATACTGCAATTCCGACTCCCCACTTTTTAACAGAATTTCTCATAGATTCCTCCACACCTTCGGTAATTCTTATAGTAATGCCACATTTTCTTGCATTTCGATTATGTTAATTGCTATATTATACATTTAGAAGTCCTTCCTCTACTCAATTCTTGCCTTCTTCATCCTATTCTTTGCTATTTTTAGCAATAATTAGCACTATCCTGTGTTTTTTATTCATCTCATGTACATCTATTCTCTAATATTGCTAATTATTATTTGAATATTGCTCTCTTATTTGTGCATTATTTACTTCTCAGATAATTAATGATAGAATCCCAGTAATCATTTAGCACTATACATGAATTTACATATTTTCATATCACAGAAAGAAAGGAACAAATCGTGGACAAATTTTTAAACGAAGAAATTATTACTTTTTCTGAATATTCTTCCCTGCGGATATGGTACAATGATATTCCAAAAGGTTATCCTGCACACTGGCATACTGTATTGGAAATCATCCTTTCCGTTGATAATTACTATTATGCCGAGGTAAATGGTATCCATTACAGGATCATGCCAGGTGAGATTCTGATCATTCCTCCGGGTATGATGCATGAACTGACTGCCCCTCCCACCGGAGCAAGACTGATCTATCTTTTTGATATTTCCATTCTCTCCAGAATGAAGAGTTTCTCCGGTATTCAGTCTCTTCTGGTCAGACCCATATTTATATCCAGGACAACATACCCTTCTATTTATGAAGACATGTATTCTCTTTTGATGCAGATGCAGACAGAATATTTTCATAACAATGAATACGCAGAATTAACGATCTACTCTCTGCTGATCCAGTTCTTTGTGAACCTGGGGTATCACCACATTCATGTGCAGGATATCTTCCCTAATGTCCGACCTACCAAGCAGAAAGAATATGTACGTAAGTTCAATCAGCTTCTTCATCATATTGAAGAGCATTACATGGAAGATCTTGATCTGGATACTCTGGCTGAATCCGTAGGTTTCAGCAAATATCATTTCCTGCGTCTTTTCAAGCAATACACTGGAACTACGCTCGGCGAATATACGACGCTGTACCGGCTGAAAGTTGCTGAAAAATTACTGTGTGACCCCAACATCTCCATTACAGATGTGGCTGCACAGTCTGGTTTCTCCAGTATCTCCACCTTTAACCGCATCTTCAAGCAATATAAAAAGTGCAGCCCTTCTGAATACAGGCTGCACAATACTTCTCATAAATTTTAGGCACGCTTTACAGCGTGCCTGATTTTTATTCTATATCCGGGACTGAATCATCCTGCAATGCACCATAATATGCAGCTTTGGGATTCATGGCACCATCAAAAAGCAGTGCATCCTCACCTCTTCTCCAGGAAAGCTGATCGTTAAGCCCCCATACAATAACTGCCGTGACTGGATAACCATCCTCTGCCATTTCCTGCATATTCTTAAAGAGACTTCTATATTTTCTAGCCTGCTTCTTATAGGCATCTTCTGTCTTTGCCCCCTTGATTCCAATGTCCAGTTCTGTAATCTGCAGCTCATATCCTGCATCGCAGAATGATTTCGCTGCATACACAAATTTATGTTGGATGTCATCTTCCGTGCTTAAATGAGACTGCATACCGATTCCATCAATCAAACCTTCCTCTTTTGCCTGGGAAAGGCGCTCCAGGATCAGATCAACCTTACCACTACAGCCATAATCATTATAAAACAGTTTCATATAAGAAGGCGCATACTTTCTTGCACTGACAAAGGCATGATAATAATAGTCATCTCCCACAGTCTCATACCATAGGTTGTCCTTCTGTCTGACCCCATTCTGATCCCCATTTCCCACATCAAATGCTTCATTCACAACATCTACTGCATAGATCAGACCTGAATACTGTGTATCAAAATATTCTAATACTGACCGAATATAGGCATCCATTCTCTTTAACATGACCTCTCTGTCAACCAATTCTCCCTCGTTCGTATAATCCTCGGTAAAAAACCATCTGGGCGTCTGACTATGCCATACCAGTGTATGAAGTCTCAGCTTCATATTATTCTTCAATGCATATTCCACAGCAGGCTGGCAGGCATCAAAATGCACGCATGGATTCTCATATGTCCGGGGCAGACCGCTTTGGGATGCCCGCTGATCCAGCAATGCATCCGGTTTGGTCTCATTCTCACAAGTCATGATGTTAAAATTATTCTGTATAACATCATCATATCTGCTGATACTGCCAAGCACATGGGCTGGCAGTGCCACACCTATCGGGAAGTCCCCGGCATATTTGCCGGACAGGCTCATATCTTCTCTGTCAGATTCTGCCTCAGTGGCAGTTTCCTCCCCATCACTGTAACCAATGCACTGGATTGTAAATGCCCTAGCTTCTTCTCCTTCAGACATCTTCACCTCCAGCATATGTTCTTTTGTCTCCTGTTCATCCAGCACCAGTATGATATTGGAATTGTTCCATCCACCTTTATCATAACCTGACACTTCTGTCACAAATTCTCCATCTATGTATACGGAAGCTTTTCCAAAAGACGCATCGTTTCCTGTCTTATAATTTAACAGAATATTTCTACAGTTAAGCTTCGCCTGAAAAGGGCTGTTTCCAGCGTCTTTTGCATGCATCCAGTTATCCGCAAATACTGCCTCTTTCATATGCGGTGTATGCTGTAGGGCAGTATCAGTGCCGTTGAAATCTCCAGTCTGGACAAGACTTTCTGTATCAGTCTTAGCTGTCAGCATATGCATCTGCTCAAAATCTACCCCATACACTGTCTTCTCTGGAAGCTGTGCAATCTCATCTGTCGCTTTCTCCTGCTTCTGATCTATCAGATATAACAGGCTGTCTGCCATGATCTTATGTCCAAAACCTGTTGGATGATATTCGTCCGAGAAGAACATATCATCCGTCAGTTTCCCACTGTCATAGGCTCCCTTAATGCCATCCTTGATACTGACCATGGGAAGACCATACAGCTTACCTACAGGTTCGTATATATCCTGTAGATTCCATTTTGTCTTAAATACGGAAAAGACAAGCAGAACTGCCGGTTCGTTGTCCTTTAACAAAATGTTCCTGACCAGACTCTCATATGCTCTTCCTCCAGTCGGTTCCTCATAGTCATTTACTGCAAATTCCACCAATACCAGATCAGGATCACATCCGAGAGCCTGTGTCACATCCCTCTCATAACGGATTACACCCAGCGTAGAAGGTGTACCACCCACTCCGGCATTCACATACTGAATATCCGCATCGGGATATCTCTCCTGCAATCCGCTGATAAAACGGGATACATAGCAATCCTGTGTATTAGATGCACCTGCTCCTTCTGTGACAGACCCGCCAATCGCAGCTATCGTGACCTGTTCTCCATCGGATAATTTTCGCAGAACCTGATCCAGTCTGCCATTATCTCCAAGAGACATACAGGCATCCTCGGTAATCCGGTCATACCATGCCAGTCTGTCATCCTGTTCCTCTTGCGTTTCAGTCTGTTCTGTCCCCGTTTCCGTGACCTGTTCCATTGTTTCGTCCTGTACAGCTGCTGTCGGTTCTGCCTGACCTGTACAACCGGTAAGCATCGTCATGGTCAGACATACCCCCATCCATTTCATCATATTCTGCTTTATTTTCATGCTGATAACCATACCTTTCTTCTATGTCTGCCTGTTCTGAATATTCTATATTTTCACGAACTGCGCATTACCTGCGAAAGATGCGCTGCAAAAAGTCCACACAGCAATGTCTCCAGAATGTCCAATCATGACGTCCTGTATCGAAAAATGTTGTCAGTTCAACTCCCCGGTTTATGATTTGCTGTGCATTTTCTCTGGTTTTTTCATAGAAGTTATCCTGATCTCCGCAGGCAACATAAAGCATATGGAAAGTCTCACGGAACTTATCAGGATTCAGAAGAATATCATGGTAATCCACCTCTTCATCCCTGATAACAAGTCCTCCACTGAAGATGCCTGCCCAGGCAAAGAGATCTGTATGTTCAAATACCGTTCTCTGCGTCTGCATACCGCCCATGGACAATCCCGCCATCGCACGGTGTTCTCTATCTGCCATAGTCCGATACACTGTGTCTATATAAGGAATACAGTCCATAACAAGCTCCTTTTCAAAAGAACTCAATGCACCATGGCTGGTTCCATCTTCCCTGAACGCATAACCTGTGTTCATTACAATAACCATCTCTTCCATAGAACCGCTTGCAATCAGTTCATCTGCCATATTGCCTATCTTGCCCTGTCTGAGCCAGCCGATCTCATTCTCACCGCCTCCATGCTGCAGATACAGTACGGGATATGACTTATCCCCTGTCTCATATCCGGGCGGCGTATACACATAACATAATTTCTGTCTGCCAGTCTGTGAAGAGGTATAGTAATCCATTCTGACATGTCCATGTGGAATATCTCTGAGCAAAGGATATTCAAAATCCTTTTCTGGTACTTCTATATAATTGATTGTCTGAAAACAGCCATATCCGACAGGTGCATCGGGATTGACAACCCTGGTTCCATTCACATCAAATGTCACATAATGGAAGCCTTTCTCCAGATTACCAAGAATTCCAGTCCAGTATCCCTCATGCTGTACAGATCTGCGAAGTTCCAGCTTCCCACAGTCGAAAACATCGACTTCAACCTTATCTGCTCCCGGCGCATACAGATTAAATTCTGCTGAATCATCCCCCACTAAGTGAATACCTCTGGGCATATCTATATATCGCCCCGCAGGATTTCCCCGCTCATCCACATCAAATCGTACCATTTTATAAACAGGGTCAAAGAACAGCATGCTCTCTTCCATCGTCTGCATGCAAAATATATCTGACGTGTGCGTCTTCTTTTCCAAATATATGGTATTGTCCTGAAGCAACTCTTCATTCTGAAACAGCAGCTGTACGAAATCATGCAGGCTTTCTCTCCAGACCTTCCATTCATGGAAGCCCTCATAAGTCTTCTGGATACAGCTGTTTCCTTTTGCCAGCAGCATTGCCTGGCATCTCTCTTGCTCTTTATGCAGTTCTTCCTCATAACTTCCACAGCTTAAAAATATCTGCATATACTGCCCCATCGGGTATTCCCTGAACAGACGCAGTCCCACACCTGAGAATACACCAAGTGCAGAGAACAGCTCCTGATGTTTCCCGGCACTCAGTGTAGCCTGCGCAGAGCCAAGAGAAAGTCCTGCTACGGCTCTTCCCCAGCGATTATGAATACAGCGAAATTCCTGTTCTATAAATGGAATGACCGATTCTGTCAGCTCTTTATCAAAATCCCCCGGGAAAAAGACAGGGTCTTCCTCAGGTTCAAAAGCATATCCACTGCACATTACAACAAGCATTTCCCTGCATTTTCCTGCATACAGCAGATTATCCATGATGAAATGCATTCTCCCCTGCCATACCCAGCCAGTCTCATTCTCTCCAACACCATGCTGCAAATACAGTACCGGATAATTCCTGTCTCTGCTCCTGTCATAGCCGGGTGGTGTATACACATAGCATTCCTTGATATGCTGATTTACGGCTGAAATATATTTACAGATATGTACCTGTCCATGAGGCACATCCTGTAACTCATAAAAATGCGTATTGGCATCTGCCATATCAAAGGTATTGATAGAATGAAAACAGCCATAATTTACGCCAGCCTTTGGGTTGCATATGGGCACATCATCCACATACCACATGTAATAATGCATAGCATAAGGAAAATCCTGTATCGTTGTTCGGAATCCTCCCTTCCCATCAGGAGTAAGATATACTTTATCTGCACTGAAGAATCCGCCCATTCCCCCTACTGCTACAGTTGCAGCCTTGGGCGCGTACATATAAAAGGTGACACTGCCGTCCTCATTTACAGTAACACTTGGTTCCTCGTGATGGTATTGTACCTTTACAAATTCTGGGTCTTTGGGATTCATCTCCAATGAGGCATACTGATGCAAAGGGTCAAAAAAATCCGGATGCATGGTATAAGCCTGGTTACGTTTCTCATACATAAGGATAACCTCCTATTATATATTTGTACGTATTATACCCATCCGGATTTCATTATGCTCTTTGTATCTTGCTAACAATTATGCATGAATTGCTTACTTGTATGCATCTTCTCCTTTTCCAGAACATATTTCATAAAATCTCTGATAACAGGCGGCATATATGTTCTCTCATCATACACCATATAGAAATTTCTCTCATAGGCAGGGGCAGTGATTGGAATGACAGATATGTCTAACTTATGAAGCATATCCATATGGGGAACGATGGCAATGCCAAAGCCCTGCGCCACCAGTCCCGCTACTACCTGATCTTCCTCTGTCTCGTAAGCAATCTTTGGCTCCATGGATATTTCATCAAACATTCTGTCTATGTCTACTCTGATTCCCGAAGTTCTGGAGAAAAAAACATATGGATATTCTCTAGTCTGCTGTAAGTCTACTTCCTTCAAAGATGCCAGCGGATGCTTTCTTGGTGTAATCAGCACCAGTTCCTGACAGCTCACCGGCACAGCCCGAAATCCCATATCCTCTGGTGGTCTGGAACAGAATAACAGGTCAAACCGCTGCGCCGCCAGCCCATCCAGCAAAGGTCCTGTCACTTCCGTATGAAATGTAAAATCTATCCTTTTATCAGAATGTTCAGCCAGATAAGATGCCGCAAGCCTAGGCACATATTCTACTCCCAGAGGACGTAAGAATCCCAATCGTATCAATCCCTCTCCTCTGGCGCTTCTTTGCAGATTCTCCACACCTGCATCCAATGTCTCCAGTGTGTGCTCTGTACAGATCAGGAATTCTTCTCCATATCGTGTTAAAGTCGTATTTCTCCCTGTCTTTTCAAAAAGCTGCACACCTAATTCCTTTTCCAGCTGCATAATGGCATGACTCAGGCTTGGCTGGGTAATACAGAGCTGCTCTGCCGCTTTCGTATAATGTTGTACATGTGCCAGTGTCACAAAATATCGTAAATAAAACAGATTCATGCAAATCCCTTTCTTTTATTTCTATAGATAGAATCTATTATCTCATAAAAATTATTTATTTGCTATTTAAAATATGGGTGATTACACTAAATGTTGAATGAAAATAGAACGTTAAAACAAAACGTTAAAATAGAAAGGCGAAAATACAATGAATGATAAAACTTTAACCTGTCGTGGAGAACTGGCTCTGGTATTTGCAGTGCTCATAAACAGCTTCGGCGTTGTGCTTATGCTGTATTCCAATGCGGGAATCTCTGCCATATCCAGTGTTCCCTATGCTTTCTCTGAGGTATTCCCGGCTTTGTCTCTTGGCACATGGACTTACCTGTTTCAGGGTGCTCTGGTACTGACACTCATGATACTACGTAAGAAATTCATCCCACAGTATCTGTTCAGCTTTGTTGTTGGATTCTTCTTTGGAGAATTTCTGGATCTGCATGAGATGTGGATCAATATATTACCCACATCCCTTGGCTGTAGAATCCTTTATTTCATCATCAGTTATGTACTCCTGAGTCTTGGCATTGCATTATCCAACCGCTGCAAAATGCCAATTGTTCCTACGGATCTCTTCCCCAGAGAGCTGGCAGATATTACAAAGATTCCCTACTCCAGAATCAAGATTACCTTTGACGTAATCTGCCTGCTCGTTACAGCCTGCATGACCGGCTTCCTGTTAGGTCATATCAAAGGGCTCGGTATCGGAACTGTACTTGCAGCCTTCACAATGGGCAAGGCAGTCTCCCTCATGGGTAATTTACTGGATAAGAAGTTTCGCTTTGTCTCCTTTATGAAACAGCCTTCATAATACAATATGATCTATCACCATAGAAATGATCGCTATTATTTTTAGCTGCGTTGCATCGAAGCTTTTCTTCATAGTCTCTCTCTTTATTTACCAGCAAAGGACTTCATTGCCATCCTCTGTTACGAGAACCATAATCTCCCACTGTGCAGAAGGAAGACCATCCTCTGTGTAAACTTCCCAATCATTGTCATCATCAATATAAATATCCGGTTTGCCCATATTGACCATAGGCTCAATGGTAAAGATCATACCCGGAACCAGAAGCATATCCTGTCCACGCTTCGTATTATATCCAACCCATGGGTCCTCATGGAATTCCAGTCCAACGCCATGACCGCCAATCTCTCGTACTACAGTATAGCCATTTGCAAAAGCGTGATCGTGTACTGCCTGCCCCATATCACCAAGGAATCCCCATGGCTTTACTTCTTTCAGCCCAAGCTCCACGCATTCCTTCGTTACCTGTACCAGCTTCTTTTTCTCAGGACTCACATCCCCAATACAGAACATTCTGGAAGAATCCGAGAAATATCCATCCAGTATCGTAGAGCAGTCTACATTGATAATATCCCCCGACTGTAGAATCACGTCCTCTGAAGGGAACCCGTGACACACCTGATTGTTTACAGAGGTGCATACACTGTAAGGATATCCTTCATAATCCAAAGGTGCGGGGATTCCTCCCATCTGGGTCGTCATATCATATACAATCTGATCGATCTCTGCTGTATTCATGCCCTCATGGATATTCTTCTCCAGATAATCCAGTATTGCAATGTTGATCTTGCAGCTCTCCTTAATCTTTTCTATCTGCTGTGGTGTCTTAATGATATTGTGCTTGGGTACAATATGTCCCATTCTCGCATATTGATTGATTTTCTCATCAAATGCCTCATGACACACCTTATACTTCTTTCCACTGCCACACCAGCAGGGATCATTTCTTCCTATTTTACCAAACATTTCTATTACCATGCCTTTCCTTTTTCAGAATTAGTTATATCTAACTGAATTATACACACATTTTCTCCAAATGAAAAGCCTTGCAAACGAAAAGAACGCCAACAATAGTGGAATATACTCCCACTATCGTCAGCATCCTTTTATAGCCACATACATCCTTATATCAGCCTTTTAACTGTTGAATCAGGCTGACTATTTCCTCAGCCTCCTGCTTTGATACATTCTCTCCTGCAAAATATCTTTCTACGAACTTGACAAGACTTCCATCACACTTTGTATTCACAAAGTCCCGACATTCAATATGCAGTAATTCTTCCTTCGTATACTTAGCTTCTACGATTCCTCTTCTTCTGATGATTACGCCCTTATCTTCCAAACGGATCAGTAATGTGTTCAGGGTCTGACGCTTCCAGTCCTTACCTACTGTCTTCCAAAAATAATCCATAATCATACCTGTCTTAACAGGACCATTATTCTCCCATAAGAAACTCATAATCTGTTCTTCTGACTCTGATAATCTATAGTTCATACTAATAACCATACCTTTCCAGATTCTTTAATGTGTGTTGTGTTATAACTATTCAGACCCCATTCACAAAATCGCATCTTCGATGCTTTTCTTTTGTTCATGTGGTTACTTCGCCATATAAATTATCGCAAATATGTTTGCAAGCAATCATATTTGCCCTAATTTGCATGGCTCTGAATAGTTATTTATATTATACGTTTTCCTGCACATACATGCAAGCTTTTATGTAATATTATATGAATATTTTATAATTTCCATAGATTAGATAGACAAAAGGCGGAGAGAAGCTACCTGCCTCTCTCCGTTTTTCCTATGACATACTGTTTACAGTCTTATATTTATAGAGCATTTCTGCATGATTCTGTTCTTCAATCTGGATATCAGCAAGTAATTTACGGACTGATGGTTCACCGCAGACGAACACGTCCATATTGTATTCAGAAGAGACCAGCTTCTCTGTACCGATACAGTCTGTTGCGAGGAAGCAGTCATTCTTCTTATCCTCAGACTCCTTCATATCATAGGTGGCCTTAGGGCTGTACTGCTTGCCGTCATTATCATTACAGTCACATAGGGGCACAGTTCCATTCAACACCTGTCCAAGAGAATCATAGTGCTTTTGTTCCTCACGATGAATCTGTTCAAAGAGATTTGCAAGTACAGGGTCTTTTGCTTCCTTACTGTAACGCGCATACTTCTCTACGCAGGTCTTCTCCTGTGTCTGAAGATCTTTGATTGCTGCCATTTCTTTTTCACTTAATATCATTGTAGCATCCTCTTTTCTTTTTAGATGAATTACACGATGATATTATGTCCGGTTTAAAAGACTTTATACAAATAACATTCCAATACATCTGACGGCAAATGCTGCCACCCAGGCAATCGCGCACTGCGCAAATACTACAAACACTGCCCATTTCCAACCAAGCTCACGTTTTACGGACGCAATGGCTGCTACACATGGTGTATACAAAAGGCAGAAAGCCAGAAGACTTGCTGCTGCCAGCGGTGTGATCGCCGCCAGTAAAATATCCGTACTGCCAAAAAGTACATTTAACGTTGCTACCACGCTTTCCTTAGCCATAAAGCCGGTAATCAGTGCGGTAGATACTCTCCAGTCTCCAAAACCAAGCGGCTTAAAGACCGGTGCAATCCAGCCGGCAACTACTGCAAGAATACTATCCCTGGAATCTGTTACCACATTCAGTCTGGTATCAAAGGTCTGTAAGAACCAGATAATAATAGTTGCAAGGAAAATGACCGTAAATGCCCTTTGCAGGAAGTCTTTTGCCTTTTCCCACAGAAGCTGTCCTACATTCTTCGCTCCAGGCATACGGTAATTAGGCAGCTCCATGACAAATGGCACTGCTTCGCCCTTGAATTTCAATTTACGCATTACAATAGCAGACAGAATACCTACAGCGATACCGCCAAAATATAGTGCAATCATAACGAGTGCTCCATGTTCCGGGAAGAATGCTGCTGTGAAAAACAGATATATCGGCAGTTTCGCAGAACAGCTCATGTAAGGAGTGAGCAGAATCGTCATCTTGCGGTCACGCTCCGAAGGCAGCGTCCTGCTTGCCATAACGCCGGGTACTGTACAGCCAAATCCTACCAGCATAGGCACAATGCTTCGTCCTGACAGACCGATCTTACGTAACAGCTTATCCATAACAAATGCCACTCTTGCCATATATCCGCTGTCCTCCAGCATGGACAGGAAGAAGAACAGTGTCACAATAATCGGCAGGAAGCTGAGTACACTTCCCACACCATTAAAAATACCATCTATGATCAGCGATTGCAGGACTTCGTTCACGCCTGCCTCCATCATGCCTTGCTGCACCAGATTGGTAAGCCAGCCGATTCCCATATCCAGCAGATTGGAAAGTGCCGCACCAATCACGTTAAAGGTCAGCCAGAATACCGCTGCCATAATGGCAATGAATACAGGTATCGCTGTATATTTACCCGTCAGTACCTTATCAATTCGCGCACTTCTTGCATGTTCCCTGCTCTCATGGGGTTTAATGACTGTCTGCCTGCATACCTTGCTGATAAAAGCAAATCGCATATCTGCAATGGCTGCCGCGCGGTCAAGACCTCTCTCCTTTTCCATCTGCTGTATAATATGCTCCAGAGTCTCTTTCTCATTCTGATCCAGATGCAGCCTGTCCAGAATCAGCATATCACCTTCTGCCAACTTCGCCGCTGCAAACCTGACAGGTATGTCATTTTCTTTGGCATGGTCTTCAATCAGGTGCATGATACCATGCAGGCATCTATGTACTGCACCACCATGGTCGTCCGCTTCACAGAAGTCCTGTCTTCCCGGTCTTTCCTGATATTTTGCCACATGTAATGCATGGTCTACCAATTCACTGATACCTTCATTCTTTGCAGCTGAGATGGGTACAACAGGGATTCCAAGCAGCTCCTCCAGCTCATTCACACGAATGGAGCCGCCATTCTGACGCACCTCATCCATCATGTTAAGCGCCAGAACCATAGGCACATCCAGCTCCAGAAGCTGCATAGTCAGATACAGATTTCTCTCAATATTGGTAGCATCTACAATATTGATGATTCCCTTTGGATGTTCTTCCAGCACGAACTGTCTGGTCACGATCTCTTCGCTGGAATAGGGTGACATGGAATAAATACCCGGTAAATCTGTAACCAGTGTGTCACTATGCCCTTTGATGGCTCCATCCTTACGGTCTACTGTTACACCCGGGAAATTTCCTACATGCTGGTTAGAACCGGTCAACTGGTTGAACAGTGTCGTCTTCCCACAGTTCTGATTACCTGCCAGGGCAAAAGTCAGCACTTCTCCCTCCGGCAGGGGGTGCTCATCTGCTTTGACATGATATTTGCCGCCCTCACCCAAGCCCGGATGCTGTACATCCTTCTTCATGTCTTTCTTATGATTGGTCGCATCTATATTATCTGGTTGTCTTGTATTCTCTATCTCTATCTTCTCTGCATCTGCCTGACGAAGCGTCAGTTCGTATCCATGTATCTGTAATTCCACCGGGTCTCCCATAGGTGCATACTTTACCATGGTTACATCTACTCCCGGTATCAGTCCCATATCCAGAAAATGCTGGCGTAATGCGCCTTCTCCACCTACAGTAACCACAGTCGCCATACTGCCGATTGGTAACTCTTTCAGCGTCATACTGTGTCCTCCTCATATATCTTGTTGATAAATTTTCTCAAGAACAATCATAGTATATTTCGACAGTATTTTCAATTTATAATGCAAAAAATCCTGGAATTGTATAGAAAAAACAAATTTCAGGATTCTTTACATACTATTTTATTTTACTAAGCTGCTGCCTGACATGCCTTGCACAAGGACAAAAAGTATTCATGCACCGCCGTAGAGTCTGTCACTTCAGGATGGAAGGAAATTCCAATCTGATTACCATACTGTACTGCTACAATATTACCATCTACTCTGGCTAATATCTCTACTCCATCACCTGCACTCTCAATATAGGGAGCGCGGATGAAAGTCAAGGGAATTTCACCGATATGTGCAACCTCTGCTACAGTCTGGAAGCTTCCAAGCTGTCTGCCATAAGCATTGCGCTTTACCGTGACAGGCAATGTACCAAAGTGAACCGTATCATCCTCTGCAAGCTTACTTGCAAGCAAAATTAACCCTGCGCAAGTACCAAGTACCGGCATTCCCTGCGTAATCTTTTGCTGTAATGGTTCAAATAATCCAAGGTTCCGAAGCAGCTTACCCATGACGGTGCTTTCACCACCTGGGAGAATCAGACCGTCAAACTCCTGCTCCAGGTCACGCTTCTGTCTGATTTCAAAGGCTTCATGCCCCAGTGCTTCTATCATTTTCTCGTGTTCAATAAAAGCACCCTGAACTGCTAAAACTCCAATTTTCATACTAAATCCCTCTATTCGCCATCAATAACTGAATCTCCTGCTCGTTGATTCCAACCATGGCTTCTCCCAGATCCTCGGAAAGCTCTGCCAGAAGCTTCGCATCCTGATAATTGGTTACTGCCTGTACAATGGCTGCTGCGCGCTTCTTTGGATCTCCTGACTTGAAGATACCGGAGCCTACAAAGACACCTTCTGCACCCAACTGCATCATCAATGCTGCATCTGCCGGTGTTGCTACGCCGCCTGCTGCGAAATTTACAACGGGAAGCTTGCCATGCTCATGTACATATGCTACAAGATCATAAGGAACCTGCAACTCCTTAGCAGCCTGGAACAGCTCATCCTCACGCATGGATGTCAGTCTTGCAATCTCCTGATTCATCTTTCTCATGTGGCGTACTGCCTGCACAACATCACCTGTTCCCGGCTCGCCCTTCGTACGGATCATGGATGCACCTTCATTGATTCTTCTAAGTGCCTCACCCAGGTCCTTCGCGCCACATACGAATGGAACCTTGAATTTGGTCTTGTCAATATGATATACATCATCTGCCGGAGACAGTACTTCACTCTCATCAATATAGTCAATCTCAATGGCTTCCAGAATCTGTGCTTCTGTGAAATGTCCGATACGGCACTTTGCCATAACAGGGATAGATACCGCTTCCTGAATACCCTTGATCATCTTGGGGTCACTCATTCTGGATACGCCACCTGCTGCTCTGATATCTGCCGGGATTCTCTCCAGTGCCATGACTGCACATGCACCTGCTTCCTGCGCAATCCTTGCCTGTTCGGGAGTGGTTACATCCATAATAACTCCACCCTTTAACATCTGTGCCAGTTCTTTATTCAGTTCATATCTATTATTTGCCATATTTATAACCATACCTTTCACAACCTGTAAACTTTGTGCCACGCACATTGTCCTCTATTCCTATCTGTTTACCTTGCTTAGTATACTAATTGCTATTATAATACGCAAAAACTGACACTTAATAAAGTGTCAGTTTTGTTTATTTTTATATGTACAGTTTTATCTATCTTCTTCTACGCTCTCTACCGCCATTTTCGTAGAATATGCGTTTTGCCTCATACATCTCTGTCTCTGCCTTTTTCACCAGCTCTTCCATCTGATCCAGATTCCTTGGTCTGCCGATGCTGATACCAATAGAGACATAATAGTCACTTGCCTGCAGCTTCTTTGCAATGGCTTCTGACTGTTTCGCTACATTCTCCATTTCTGCATCCAGTACAAATGCCACGAATTCATCACCACCTATACGGTAGCTGTGTGTATCTCCGAAGTAGTTTCTAATTGTCAGGGCAACTTCACGAAGCATTTCATCACCGGCTTCATGTCCCTGTGAATTGTTCAGCTCATGCAATCCATTCACATCACAGTATACACAAGCCAGAGATTCAAACTGCATATTAGGATAATTCAGTAAGTTCTTCTGATAACAGTTTCTGTTGAGAAGTCCGGTCAGGAGATCTACTGTACCCATTTCACGGATAATATTATAGGAACGGATATTATGATACAGCATGGAGAAACTTAACTTTACTGCCTCCAGAATGTGCGTATCCTTGCAATCAGGTCCCATGTTACAGGTTCCAAGTACACCAACAAGTCTGCCGGATACATCATTAACCGGTACTGCCATAAGGCTTGTTACCCCTTTATCTACCAGTAATTCATAGCTTGGTGGAGCTACTACCTTTAATTCCTCAATATTGGGCATGAATATACTGCCGCTTCCATCTTTAAAATAGAAATAATGCATAAAGAAATGTACCCGTTCCTTGGGAACTCTCAGCATCGGCTGTCCCGGATCATCTTTTATCCACTGGTACACTTCCTCCATTCCATTCTCCCCCAGTATCTTAAAGAATACATATTGTGAATCTGTCATCTGACCGATCAATTCCAGTGCAAGTTCAATGTTTTTCTGATTCTGATGTGCTTCAAATAACAGTTCCTGTACTCTTCCTGTAAAGCTCATCAGCTCAATTCTTCTCTGTTTCTCATAATTACGTACTCTTGTATCATGGAACATCCACATCAGATATACGATAAAGCACAGACATTCAAAGCCAACCAGCAGGAAAAGAAGTGTTCTGACCTCTCCAACATTTCCAAGCACTGCACTCTCCGGTACAGAAATAGCCAGCTCCCAGTTATTGACCTTACATGGCATATAGCAGAAATACAGATTCTCGGAGCTATCTGGCATATCAAATACAGCATACCCTTTTTTGCCCCGCATGAGCTGTCTTGAGAGCTCATACATACTGCTTCTCTTAATGATACTCTTATTATCAATAAATTTTACATTTCCCAGTTTATTCCCGGAAGTATCAACAATATAATCTCCACTGCTTTTCTCTACAATATAGATATCTGCCCTCACTCCGTAAAGATTTATATTCCATACACTCTGAAGCTCGTCCAAATCTATCACGCCACGCAGGATTCCTGTTACTTCTCCATCTTTTACAATAGGAACCACACTGAGAAGAACGCGCTTATCAGAATCCAGGATATCTGTACTCACTTCTGTCAGGTAAGCACCTTTTTTGGCTTCTTTGGCAAAATCCATGCTGTCCTCAACACTGATTATAGTCCCATCCTGTAATACCAGCGTATTATCCGGCAGAAGTATCTCCAGTCCTGACACCATACCACACTGTCTGTAATTGCTGACAATATTCATAACAATCTCATCATTGAGATTATCATACCCTGCAAATATTCCTGCCAGACTCTCCAATTGTTCCTTATCATAATTAATCAGTCTTGCAATGTCCTGATTAAGCTGATCTCCTGTCTGAAATAAAGTAGTATAACAATTCTGCTCTTCTGCTATATTAATCCTAAATACCGCAACCAATGTTGCTGCAGCAATCAGAACGATAATCCCCAATGTAAACAACAAATTTTTTCGTTGAAACAGGTTTTCTAATTTTTTCATGCATTTTCCTCTTATGTCATATAATAAAAGTAATTATATCCTATATTGTACCACATTTTTTCTATTTTTAAAGTATATTGTATGACATTTTAATGTCATACTTCATTTTTGCAATGTATTCATTAAAAATTGCATAATTTTAGAGTGTACCAATGCCTGTTTTATCTGCAAAAAGCATGCATTCTCATTTTTCCCAAAATAAGCCACTTTTTTTATAAAATAACACTACACTTACTTTCCATTTTTTGTTATGCTGTAGATAGATTTAATTCAAAACAAAGGAGACGATTCCATGAAATACCATAATCCTATCATAACCGGATTTCATCCGGATCCCAGCGTATGCAGAGTTGGGAATGACTTCTATCTTGTAAACAGCAGTTTTGAATATTTTCCGGGAATTCCAATATACCATAGCACAGATTTGACACACTGGGAGCAGATCGGACATGTTCTTGACAGAAAAAATCAGCTCAAACTGGTAAGTGGCGCACCCAATTGTCTGGGTATCTATGCTCCTACAATTCGATACCACGAAGGAATATTCTACTGTATTGTTACAAATGTCGGTGGCAGAAGCGGAGGTAATTTCTTCGTATATACCACAGACCCCTACGGCAGATGGTCCAATCCCGTCAAGATTCCCTTTGCAGGAATTGACCCTTCGCTTTTCTTTGATGAGGATGGCAGAATCTACTATACAGGTACTGACACCGGTATCTATATAGCAGAAATTACCTTTGATGTAGTAAGAAATGACACCCCCAAGCGCAATGAGCTTCCTGTATCCATACAGAATGTAAAATGTGGAGAAAAACATTACATATGGAATGGCTCAGGCGGCAATAATCCTGAGGGTCCACATTTATACCGTATTCATGATATGTACTACTTAATGATTGCAGAAGGTGGTACAGAATATTGCCATATGGTAACGATTGCTCGCAGTAAGAATGTATATGGTCCCTATGAAGCATGCCCTCATAATCCGGTTCTCTCCAACAGAAGCACCTGTCTTAATATCAAGGCGATCGGACATGCTGATCTGGTAGAGGACAGTCAGGGCAGCTGGTGGGCTGTATGCCTGGGTATTCGTCCTCTGGGATATCCGTTCCGTCACAATCTCGGTCGTGAGACAATGCTTGCTCCGGTAAAATGGGAGAATGGCTGGCCCGTTATGGGAGATAACGGCACTGTTACCGAAACCTTTGAGGTCGAAACAGCCCCCGGCAAGAAAACCCGCAAATCAGACTTTTATATCCCCGGCAGCAATATGACAGATACTTTCTGTTCCAATAAACTGCATCCATCCTGGAATACAATTTATACACCGGTCAGTAAGTTCGTTAAGCCTACCAGGCAGGGACTTTCTCTTTGTGCCTATGATACGACTCTGTCAGATGATAAGCCAAAGGCAATTCTGGTCCGCAGACAGGAGCATTTTCACTTTACAGCTACTGCTACTCTGACTCTGGAAAGCGTAAACGCCGGTTCCGAAGCAGGTATTACGATCTATATGAATAACAGACATCATTATGAAGCGGCACTGTCCACGGTAGGCAATGGTGAATACTTCCTGATCCTCAGACGCCGTATCGGTTCCTTGCAGGCAGTGGAAGCCCGCATTCCTTTTCATTGCAATACAGTGCAGTTCATCCTTACAGGAGATAAGAACCACTATACCTTCTCTTATCTGGATGTGAAGCCGGATGCGAACCCCATGCCTGCATCTGCTGCTTTTCCAGGTGCTGTGGATGCCTCCGTGTTCATAGGAGAAGGAGAGGCACAGTATCTGACAACAGAAGTCGGCGGATGCTTCACCGGCAACTATATAGGTCTTTATGCTTCCAAGGGAGAAGCGCTATTCACCGAATTCTCCTATCAAGGCGGCAGATCATAAACTTTATTCCATTTACTACAAAAGCAGCCCGGAAATTTACTTTCCAGGCTGCTTTTTTGTTTTATTACTATAATATAATAATATTTGCACAATTTAAGTCTGTTGACAATTCATATACCCTTCCACTATTCAATCCTACTACAGTTGGACGTAATACGAATTTGGGATTATTGGCAACAACTCTTGCCTTTTCCCCATTGCTCAGGTCAACGTTGGTTCCTACCGGATAAAGGATCACACTCTCCAGGAAGCTCTGCATAACCTGTAAATCCAGCTCTCCGGTCATCGCCATGATCATTTCCACCGCATTTCTTGGAGTGAATGCCTTCTTATAAGGTCTCTCCGTAACCAGTGCATCATAGATATCTGTAACTGCAATGATCTTGGCAAAAATATGTATCTGTTCTTCTGTAACTCCCATGGGATAACCACTACCGTTGATTTTCTCATGATGCTGCAATACACCCATTTTCACAGCATTGGAGAGTTCCGGCTTGTCTTTCAATATCTCATATCCCAGTAAGGAATGCTTCTTGATCAGTGCAAACTCTTCATCGGTGAGCTTCTGTGCCTTATTCAATACTTCTGTAGGAATTTTGGACTTACCAATATCATGGAGCAGTCCTGATACGCCAATCTGCTGAACCTGTTCGTCATTGAAGCCATACTGTCTGGATACGATCATTGCCATGGTCGCTACATCCACACTATGCTTGAATGTATATTCATCGCTGACCTTGAGGGCGCTGATATCCACTGCAATCGCATCATTATCATCAATTGCCTTCACCAGATCATTGGTTATACTCCTGGTCACATCCATGAAGTTGGAAGACTCCGTATCCTGATACAGGTATTGGATGCCTTCTGCTACACGCTTCTTTACACTCTCTGACAAATGTACCTTTGCCCTGTCTTTTACCTGTCTCTTGTCGATTTTCTGTTGAACCTGTGCAGTAATGACCGGCTGTTCTTCGGAATCCTTGTCCTCAATTACACCTGTGCGGATATATACCCCGGTAATCCCCATCTTTCTCATGGATTCGATCAGATACTCGTCCAGCTGTGTTCCTCTGGCTATCAGTACTCTGTCTGCTCTGTCTGCAATTGTCTGTTCCAGAATCATACCGGGTTTGATTACCCTGGTAGACATATATTTTCTTAAAATCACGTATTTCACCTCAATTACACACACTCTCTCTGATACAAGAGTACCACAGAGAAAAGCAAAAGTCTATCCCAAAAAAGGCACATTGCCTTACAGACAATGTGCCCACTGATTCCTCTTATAAAATCTACAGGAAAATATATTTACATACAAACAATACTGCAAGAATGTACATCAGAGGTGTTACTTTCTTAGCTTTGCCGCAGCATACGTGAATGATCACATAAGAGATAACACCAATCGCAATACCTTCTGAAATGCTGTATGCCAGAGGCATAGCGATCATGCACAGATATGCGGGAATTGCTTCTGCAAGATCGTCAAAATCAATCTTTACTACAGAAGATACCATCAGGAATCCTACAAAGATCAGTGCAGGAGCTGTAGCAAATCCCGGGATTGCTGTGAAAATAGGCGCAAAGAGAATGGCAACTAGGAATAACAGACCTGTTACTACAGAAGCCAGACCTGTTCTTGCACCGGCACCAACACCTGCTGAACTTTCTACGAAAGTGGTTGTTGTAGAAGTACCGAATACTGCACCTGCTGTCGTAGCGATCGCATCTGCAAGAAGTGCCTGCTTGATGTGAGGAAGCTTCTCATCTTTATCCAGCATGTCAGCCTTGGTAGATACACCTACCAGAGTACCAATGGTATCAAAAATATCTACAAAGAGAAAAGATAACAAAACGACAACGAAGTTCGCAATGCTTACACCTTTGAAATCTACCTTAAAGCACTGTCCAAAGGTCTTGCCAATTGCAGTAAAATCTGTAAGGGCGAAAGTAGGATATAAGGAATAGAATCCATTCTCTACATCTACTGTATAGATATTGGTTGCCTGACAGATCATGCCAAGAATCCAGGTAATCAGAATGCCAAGAAGGATAGAGCCCTTTACGTTCTTCACATACAGAATTGCCGTGATCATCAAGCCGATCAATGCCAGAAGTGCACAGATTCCCAATGTATGGAAGTTACCTCTGAAATTTACATACGTCAGAAGTGTGGAATCACTGTTCACAATAATATGTGCTCCCTGCAAACCTACGAAAGCAATAAAGATACCGATTCCTGCGCTGACACCTTTCTTCAATGTACTGGGAATCGCATTAAAAATCGCCTCACGTACATTGGTCAGTGAAAGTGCAATAAAGACAATACCTTCTGCAAATACTGCCATTAGCGCTACTCTCCAGTCATATCCCATGGCACCACATACTGTATATGCAAAATATGCATTCAGTCCCATACCAGGTGCCAGTGCGAATGGATAATTCGCCATTAGTGCCATTGCAAGAGTACCAACAAAAGATGCCAGACAGGTAGCGATCAGAACTGCTGTCGCATCCATTCCCGCTGCGGAGAGCAGATTAGGATTTACCGCCAGAATATACGCCATTGTCATGAATGTCGTAATACCGCCAATTACCTCTGTCCTTACAGTGGTGTTGTTTTCCTTGAGTTTAAATAATTTCTCAATCATGTTAAGTCCCCCATTTAAAAATATTTAATATCACTGAACATTGTTCAGAGTATTTTTGTATTTTACACGATAGATTCTGTAGAGAGATTCCTGAATCCTCTCTTCTGTAATCGTTCCGGCTGACACTGCATCCAGCACACCCTGATATGCCTTACTGAAATCTGCAGGACACAACAGAATATCCGCACCTGCCACAATAGCAGCCACTGCCGCATCGCCATCTGAATACCTGGCAGTAATTGCGCTGTCTCCTAACATATCTGTCATAACGATTCCATTATATCCAAGTGTTCCTCTGAGCACATCTGTAATCATTGTCCCGGATAAGGAACAAGGTGTGTCATCCCCTGTTATCTCCGGTGCAGATACGTTAGACACCATAATACAGTCTGCTCCATTCTGAATTGCAGACTGGAAGGTCAGGAAATCACTGTTCTTCATCTCTTCCAGTGATTTGGACACTTTACCATCTGTTACAGCACCTTCTCCTGGAAAAGTCAGCAGTACTGCGCTGACTTCACGCTCCTGTAAGGACTGCACGGCTGCATTTACCAATGGTGCTGCTGTCGCTCCATCACTGCCAAAGGTTCTTCCCTGTAAGCTGCTGTTGCCCTGTTCGGATACGATATCTGCCACTGGTGCCAGATCCATGTTGATTCCAAAGGCTGCAAGTTTGGTTGCAATCGCACCATAAGCCTCTCTTACACTGTCTGTATCTGTCAGCTCAGATGCTTTCGCTGTTGATTCTATACCAAAACCGATATTGTCTCCACATTCTGCGCGTACCGCCAGAAAAAGAGGATATTTTGAGTAGCTTCTGGTATTGGTCATCATCTCCAGAAACTGATTATCCGACTGATAATTTGCAGAGGAATAGAGCAATCCTCCCACCGGATTCTCTGTCAATGCATTCTTCGTACCTTCGCCTGCCTGAACTGCCTTACCGACACCGGTAATAGACTCAGGAGTGACCATGAACATACCGGCAACCTTCTCTTCCAGTGTCATATCCTGTAAAAGTGCATCTACCAGCTCGTCCAGCGGATTATCCTCAGGCTCTGCCTCCTGTGTAACATCTTCTGCTGTACTGGATTCAATTACAGCTGTCTCATGCTCCACATTGGTCTCTGCTTCCTGCAAGGCCTCTGCTACTTTATCATTATACTGATTCATGTGCTGAATCAGTGCCTTAATCCCGATTACAGCCCCGGTTGTCAGTGCACCTACTACAATAACCAGAGTCAGATATGCTGCGATCTGGCTTCTGATACGTCTTCTTCTTCTTTTCTCACGACTTGTTAATTCTTTTTTATCCATACTATTCCTTTATTTCACCTATGCATTACTATTCAATCATACTTTGGTACTATTTATATAGCTCATTATTTTCAGTATAACATATTATGGCATAAAATTGTGTATATTTCATGTATTTTTGTGCCGATTACCTTATCATTATTTTCCAGCGCCAAAAAAGGAGGCTGTTACGCCTCCCTTTTCCTGTCAGGTATAATACAGATTAGATCAAAGGATACTTATCTGTTAATTTCTGTACGATAGCTCTGGCTGCCGGAATACCTGCTTCCTGCTCCTTGATCACAGTCGCGATAGCTTCTGCGATCAGATCCATATCATCTTCCTTCATGCCACGGCTTGTAACTGCCGGAGTTCCCAGTCTGACACCGGATGTAACGAATGGAGACTTGGGATCATTAGGAATGGTATTCTTATTGCAGGTAATATGTGCTTCATCAAGCATCTTCTCTACAGCCTTACCTGTCAGATCATAAGTAGTCAGATCCACAAGCATCAGATGATTATCTGTACCGCCTGATACGATCTTGATGCCTCTGTCAATCAAGCCCTTGCACAGAGCCTGTGCATTATTGATGATCTGCTGCTGATATACCTTGAAGTCATCAGAAAGGGCTTCCTTGAAGCATACTGCCTTACCAGCGATCACATGCATCAACGGACCACCCTGAATACCAGGGAAAATTGCTTTATTGAAGTTATACTTCTCAGCAGCTTCCTTATTTGCAAGGATCATGCCGCCTCTTGGTCCTCTCAGTGTCTTATGCGTTGTTGTGGTAACAACATCTGCATAAGGGATTGGGCTTGGATGAAGACCTGCGGCTACCAGACCTGCAATATGCGCCATGTCTACCATCAATACAGCACCTACTTCATCCGCTACTTCTCTGAATTTCTTAAAATCAATGGTTCTTGCATAAGCGCTGGCGCCTGCAATGATCATCTTAGGCTTACATTCCAGAGCCAGTTCTCTCATTCTGTCGTAATCCAGGAAACCATTATCATCTACACCATAAGGTACTACCTTAAAATATTTACCGGATATATTCACTGGTGAACCATGTGTCAGATGTCCGCCGTGATCCAGATTCATGCCCATAATGGTATCACCGGGATTCAACACTGCAAACTGCACTGCCAGATTAGCCTGTGCACCGGAATGAGGCTGTACATTTGCGTAATCACAGCCAAAGAGCTCTTTTGCACGCTCAATAGCAAGGTTCTCTACAACATCTACACACTCACAGCCGCCATAATATCTCTTTCCGGGATATCCTTCTGCATATTTATTTGTCAAAGGGCTTCCCATTGCTGCCATAACAGCCTTGCTTACCCAGTTCTCAGAAGCAATCAATTCAATATGACTATTCTGTCTTTCCTGTTCTGCAACGATCGCATCTGCAATTTCCGGGTCTACCTTTTTCACTTCATCCAATGAATACATGCCTATTCCTCCACTCTTATCTTCTGGTTCAATATACCATATTGCAGATAGTGTCTGTTTTGTGCGTTCTGCAAGTCATCACTTCATAGCAATACAGTATTAAACTTTAAACTAGATTATAATAAGAAATACGTACTTTGACAAGTCTTTTTAATTAAAATGGAAAATACGCTGGCAGATTTTGTATCCATCTACAGATATCTTCCTTCCGCCTTTGCCCGGAAGATTCATGGCATTGCCAAGAAGACCATAACGAAGTCTTGCCCAGAGCCATTTATCTTTGTCTTTAATATATGCCCAGAGTTCCTTCTTCTTCTCCAGATTCTCTTCCAGCTCAGACCGAATCAGCAATACGGAAGAGATTGTAGTAATAATATCAAGGTAGTTGCGCATATATCTCTTTACCTTCACATTGGCATGAATCCGGGGCATCTCCTCTACATAGTAATCTACCATCAGCTTGTTTACCTTAATCTGCTGGTCGATACGTCCTATCATGACCTTCTCATTTACAGACTGGTCTGCTCTTCCTATATAATAACGATAGAAATTCACATCCAGATAATACATGGTCTTCACATATGGCAGTGGATTGAATACAAAGATGTTATCCACATAAAAGGTATGCTCAGGCAGTTGTAATCCACATTCTCTGAGCAGATTGGTACGATAGATAACAGAATGCATCAGAATATACTGTCCCACTCTGAAATGCTTCACATCTTTCCAGGTAAATATCTGATCCTTGGGCAGTGCATGGTGATATTTCATCACCTTCTTGCGCTCTTCTCCCTCTTTCTCATATACAAAATTGCTGATCAGCATATCCAGGGATTTACCATCTCTGATGATTTCCCTGAGTACGCTCAGTATCTGCATATAGGCGCTCTGATTTACCCAGTCATCACTGTCCACGACCTTGTAGAAAAGTCCTGCTGCATTCTGGATTCCCGCATTTACGGCAGAGCCATGACCGCCATTTTCTTTGTTAATGACTTTGACCATGCTTGGGAACCGTTCTCTGTATTCCTCTGCAATATCCTTCGTATTGTCCGTGGAACCATCATTCACTATCAGGATCTCCACATCTTCGCCCCCCGGCAGAAGCGAATCTATACAACGTCTCATATATGCTGCTGAATTGTAGCAGGGGATTGCAATTGATAATAATTTCATGTCAGGTCTCCTTTCACCTTCTCACTGCCCTGTCTGATCTGCAAATATTTAGTATATGCCGCATACGCAGATGGAATGGCATAACGAGCCTCTGCCTCTTCCCTGTCTACAAAGATCAGACCATTGTCCTGACTGGTACGCTCCAGTTCATCCACTCTCACAGCGTAACCTGTCATATGCCATTCTTTATGTGTAAATATATGCTTACTGTCTTCCAGTCTCTGTATTCGCAGGGCATGCAGTCCCAGAGTCCCTAGGTATTTCAGCACAGAATCTTCATTCTGTGTTCCTTCTATCCATGGGAACTCATACATACCTGCAAGCAGTCCCTTGTCAGGGCGCTTCTGCAAGGCTGCTTTCTGTGCATCCTGCAATACCAGAATTGTCTTGTACTCAATGGTGCGTGCCTTCTTGGGTGACTTCTTTGGATACTCCGTCATACAACGGTTCTGATATGCCCTGCAAAAGTCATTCCACGGACACTCACTGCACTTTGGCTCTCCATTTGGAATACAGACCATAGCGCCAAGCTCCATCAGTGCCTGATTAAAAGCACCGCATCGCCCCTTTGGCATAATTGCGGTAAGATCCTGTTCCACACTCTTACGTACCTTCGCCTGCATGATATCACGATCATCCATGCGGACTCTGGATATGACTCTTAATACATTGCCGTCTACTGCCGGTACAGGCTTGCCATAGGCAATGGATGCCACTGCTCCCGCGGTATAGCTGCCGATTCCCGCCAGGGAACACAGCTGCTCGTAATCATCAGGAATCACACCATGATACTGTTCCATGATCTGTCCCGCTGCCTTCCCCATATTGCGGACACGATTATAATATCCAAGCCCCTCCCATAGCTTCAGGAGCGTTTCTTCCGGCGCTGCTGCCAGTGCCTCTACTGTGGGCAGCGCATTCATAAACCTCTCATAATAGGGTTTAACCGCCTCTACCCTGGTCTGTTGGAGCATGATCTCCGATACCCACACACGATATGCTGTCGGTTCTTCTCTCCACGGCAGTATTCTTGCATGGGAGCCAAACCACGTAAGTAGCGGTTCTACAATCTGTTCCAGCTCAAATGAGTCCATATTTATTACCTTTCCGTCTTTCTATCTCAGTCGATTGCATTCAAAGCGTTCCATAGTCAACAGACAGTTCAGCACCTCCTGATAACGCTGTTCAATATCACCGTCTTTTACTTCAATATCCAGGCTGACCGCCATGGTATCAATCATGGAATCTGTAATTGCAGCATGAAGATTATTTAGAATCTCCAGCTTTTTCTCATAGGAATCTGCTTCCAGAAAAGCCAGAAGTCCTGCATCAAGCTGAAATTCTTCCTGCTTCTCTTCTTCATATACGAATGTGCTTTCTTTCTTCTCCGGTTCCGCCGGTGTATTGTATACACTGCTTGCATGAATCACTGCCGGCGCTTTGCCCTGATAGATCTCCACACCCTTCTTGAATCGGCGAAGACCATCCTCAATGACAGAATGTGCACATGCAATATTCAGTCTTACGAAGCTGCCTCCATTTCCTCTGTACTGATATCCCCCTGTCAGGAAAAGCCCGGTATTCTTTCGGATGGAATCAGCGAACTCCTGCGAATCAGAAGTAACTGCAGAGCAGTCCAGCCATAGCAGATACGTTGCATCCTCTGATACTACCTGAATCTGTGGCAGTTCTTTTGCAAAGTATTCTTTTACAATTGTCTTGCCCTGATTGATATATTCTCTAAGCTGATCCAGCCATTCCCCACCCTGGGTAAAAGCTGCGATTGCCGCAGTTACGGCAAATACATTAGGCTCTGCTACTTCATCTGTGTTGATGGCTCTCCATACCTTATGACGCAGATATGGATTGGGCACTACGATAGCTGCTGTCTGGATTCCCGCCATATTGAAAGTCTTGGTCGGTGCAATACAGGTGATGGAATTGTCACGGCAAGTCTCATTCACAGATGCAAAAGGCGTATATTCAAAGCCCGGCATTGTCAGGTCACAGTGAATCTCATCTGAGAGTACAAGCACATGATGCTTTGCGCACAGTTCTCCGATATGCGCCAGAGTCTCTTTATCCCAGATCTTACCTACCGGATTGTGAGGATTGCACAGAATCATGAGAGAAGTCTGCGGATTGGCAAGCTTCTTCTCCAGATCTGCATAATCAATATGATATTTATGATTTTCATATACAAGTGGACATTCCAGTACATTACGTCCGTTATTCAGAATAGAATTATAGAACGTATTGTATACAGGTGTCATGACCAGCACATTTTCTCCCGGTGTAGTCAGCTTACGTACCGTGCTGGAGATTGCAGGGATAACACCTGCACAGAACATAATCCAGTCATTCTCTATCTGTATGTGGTGTCTGTCTCTCCACCAGTTAATATATGCGTCGTTCCATTCCTTAGGAATATATGTATAGCCATATACTCCGTGTTCCAGCCTCTTTCTCATGGCGTCCATAATCTGAGGTGCAGTCTGGAAGTCCATATCAGCCACCCACATGGGCAGTTCACTAGGCTCTACCTCCCATTTGATAGAATAAGTGCCTCTTCTGTCTACAACACGGTCAAAATCATACTTCATGTATATTTCCTCCTGTTACGAACTTATGCGTCTCCTTGCCAATCCCGTTAGTGCATGTAATAACAGTCTTTGCAGGATCTACTCTGTCCTTCTCCATGATCAGTTCATCTATATGGTCAGCCTGAATGGTACCTGATGCCGGATTAAATACACTGTCAATAGAGCCTGTGATCTGTGCATCTACAGAAGCATATTCAAAAGCCAGCGTCGTATTGATAAGCTTACAATTCTTCATCACCAGATTATCAATGTAGCACATACCCTGCAGACTTTCAATCGTACAGTTAATCAGTGTCAGGTTCTTGGCATTCCAGCCCAGGTATTCTCCTGAAATAAAGGAATCATATACTGTTACGTTCTCGCTGTTCCAGAATGCATCCTTGGACAACATTCTTGCATTGTGCACTTCCACATTTTTCACACCATCGAAGCTGTAATTACCATCCAGTTCAAAGTCACAGATAACCATATCACTACAGTTCATGGCGAAATAATCGCCTCTTGCCATGACCTGCTCCATTGTGACATTCTGACAGTTCCATAAAGTCTCTGATGCATACGGAAAGGATACCTTGTTAAGCTTCACCCCATTGCATCTTCTGAAATTCTTAGGAGCTTCTACAATCGTATTCTCCAGACTGATATTATCTGTATACCAGATACCTGCTCTTGCCATATCAAAGAGTGTACTGTCTTTTATCGTAATATTCTTACTGTACCACAGCGGATATTTCCATCTGAACAGACACTGTACCAGGTCAATATCTGAGCTTTCTTTCAGTGGTGACTCCCCATCTGCAAATACGGACTCACTGATCTTCATATCTTTTGCGTGAAAAAGGGCACGCTCCCCTGTAAAATAACCTCTTGTAATTTCTTCCATTTTAAACACCTTTATTCTTTCTTCCTAAGTTATAAAATCTTCTGGATACTCTGCTTGATCTTACTGTTCAGGTAAGCGTACTGCACAATCTCTTCATCTGTAAAGCCTGCATATCTTGCCTGTTCATAATCATTCTCCGCCACTGACAGACTCTTCAGTATGGAATCTGCCGCCGGAAGCAGGGTAATCTCAAGTTTTCTTACTGTTTTTCCACGTCTGGATGTCTTCTTTGCACTATCCTGCTGTGCTGCAAAAGTCTCCAGCTGCATGGGAACTCTAAGCTCCTCTATCTTCACAATTCCTCTGGATATCAGGCGCTGCAGGGATGCAGACAATGTATTCTTGGTCATATTGGTATAGTCCATCAGTTCCTTACGGCTGCTGATTCTGTGTGGCTGGCTCAGATACATGACCAGTCTGATATCCTGCAGCTGCAAGTCGTTCTTTAACGCAATCGGCTCAAGATATCTGTCAAGCAGCTTCCTGTCACGATATTCATCCATAAGAATACCATCGCCTTCCACATCAATGCTGCACGCACTGGTTCTTTCATCTCCAAGCTTCTTTGTGCCCGGCAGAACCAGAGATGCCATTCCATCACTGGCAGCATCCAATAGAAATTTGTATACCTGTAACCGGTTCTTCTCATAATCTTCCTCTGTCAGAATAGACTTATAGAAATTATGATAATAGGCAAAGACCATCTTCTTCATATTAATGGTCTTGGTCAGACTCAGTCCCTGACTGGCAAGGGAACCCTTGGTCTTTACATAATAGTAAATGGGAACCCCCAGCGCATAGAAGCTGGATGCGTGACGGATATATTCCAGATTGAACATAAAGTCCTCACACCAGCTGATGCTGCTGTCCATACGAAGATGATACTGCTCTATGATCTCTCTGCGAAAGAACTTGTTCCACAGCACACCATAATAGAAGTCTGCCGGATTCTCCATCATATGCGCAGCATAATCTTCTCTTGTCATGACTGCATCATCATCAATATCTCCCTTGTGGGATACTCTCTGCCCTACTACTCTGTAGAAATCAGAAATGACCATATCACAATGATGGTCTTCTGCTGCCCTGAAGAAAAGATTCGTAGCATCTGTTGTAATCCAGTCATCACTGTCAAGGAACTGGATATATTTTCCTTTTGCCAGATCCAGTGCCATGTTTCTACTGTCAGATACTCCCGAATTGTCCTTATGAATGACTCTGATACGCTTATCCTGTGCTGCGTAGGAATCACAGATCTGACCAGAGTCATCCTTACTGCCGTCATTGACCAGCAGTAATTCAAAATCCTGAAATTCCTGATTGATAATGCTCTCAATGCAGCGTGCTATTGTCTTGCGCGCATTATAAACAGGAACAATTATACTTACTGAAGGGTTCATGCCTTCCTCCCTATTGTAGATGTTCTCCTTAATTTCACAATGATATGCATACTTGCACTACATCAGTTTCATTTTCATGCTTTCCTGATCCTGTGCAAACTGCAATACCTGATCCTTGCTGATGCTGTGCTGTGCATACAACTGCAACAGAGCATCATCCATGGTGATCATGCCAGCCTTACGGTTGGTCTGCATCACACTGGTAAGCTGATGCGTCTTACCTTCACGTATCAGGTTACGGACAGCCGGATTGGTATGTAATACTTCAAATGCTGCCACACGGCCGTGCCCGTCTGCTGTAGGAATAAGCTGCTGGGAAATTACCGCTTCCAGTACATTGGCAAGCTGTACTCTGATCTGCTGCTGTTGATGAGGTGGGAAAACATCAATGACACGGTCTACCGTGCTGGCTGCTCCAATTGTATGAAGCGTAGACAGTACAAGATGTCCGGTCTCTGCTGCCGTAATCGCAACGCTGATCGTTTCAAAATCACGCATTTCTCCTACAAGAATGACATCCGGATCTTCACGCAAGGCTGCCCTGAGTGCATGTGCATAGCTCAGAGAATCCAGACCGATCTCTCTTTGATTGACAATAGACCTGTTATGGCTGTGCAGGTACTCAATCGGGTCCTCCAGTGTAATCACATGTGCTTCTCTGTTGTTATTGATCTTGTCAATCAGGGAAGCCAGCGTTGTAGACTTACCACTTCCCGTAGGACCTGTGACCAGCACCAGTCCTCTCTTCTTCTGATACAGATCTATGACAGACTGCGGCACTCCCAATGATTCTGCGGATGGAACTTTCGTATCCACCAGTCTGAATGCCATGGCTATGGAACCACGCTGCTTATATATATTAACACGGTATCGTCCCTGCCCTGCTATGGCAAAAGACATATCGCATTCTCCATTTTCTTCAAATCTCTGCTGTTGCTTCTCGTTCATTACCTGAGCTGCGATCTCCAGCGTATCAGCAGGCATCAGTCTGTCTCCTTCCATTGTGAGCAAATCTCCGTTCACTCTCATCTTAGGGGGAATACCTACTGTAATATGTACATCAGAGGCTCCTGCTTCTTTGGCTCTTGCCAAAATCTCTTCTACTGTCATTGGCATGATTTCTGCTCTCCTCTACTTTGATTTACTATCTGTTATTTTAACACCGAATTCCCTATCAAGCAATCTGATTAATTTAAGGTCGTTTCAGAACCCTATGTACAATTTATGCAATTGTTAAATCAGCTGATACAATTGCGTGTTGCGTAACATATTCTTAACATTTCCCACTTGTTATTTTGGCTCTCTTATACTACTATTAAATGCATAGCAGTCATGCTAAAAACACAACCTATATTGATTTTACATAAGGGAGACCACTATATGAGGGAGAGCTTTGAATACGAAGGTACGACCACCGGAGAATACCGCTGCGGTCTGTACGCTACTTATGCAGGCAAAGACTACGAAGCTGTTTACCTGGGATATGGCAGATTTATTCTGTATTCCACAATTGCGGATGAGAACTTTACTTTTCCGACTGATGATGGCAGATATCTGTTACAGACAGATATGCGCGATCCACTGCTGACAAGAGCCAGCGAGATACGTATGGTAGGAATTGTAAAGGATTGTTTTGAAAATGTTATGATACGTAACATTTTTGAAGAGGGTGTAGTGATTTCCACCTATAACCCGAGACTGGCTTTCCAGTTAGGACTGGAACCGGTGAAAGAATTGGGATTTACGGGTTTGGTGGACAGGAAGCTTCTGACAGGGATCTATGAAGAAAAGGACTACCTGTGGAACCCAGCCCTTGGCATCTACACAACACTGTGTCAGGCAACAAACAAGAAAGACGATAAAGCCTGGTTGATTGACCGGGATCGTTTTACACAGTTCTACGTGATCAAACACAAAAAAGAAGCATAATAACCCCCTTACTACAACCTGTTATATATCAGCTGTAGTAAGGGGATTTCTTATTCTTCTATTCTCTTATTCTCCGATAGAAGCCTTTGGCAGATTCCATCTGTAATATGCCGCCAGGAAACGAATCACTACTACAATAATCATACCTGTTATCATGGCATTCTTCATTCCTATATATTCCCAGCCACAGGCACATACAACTGCTCCTGCCAGGGATGCACAGGCATAAATATGTTTTACGAAAATATATGGCATATTTCCAGCCATCATATCCCTTACCACACCACCGCCTACACCGGTAATCACACCGACAAAAATCAGCAGGAACTGACCGCTCTCAGGCACAGCCTGACGTGCGGTACTGATTCCTACTACTGTAAAAATCCCTAATCCCAGTGTATCCATGACAAGAAGCAGTATATCCCACAAATGAGGACTCATGCTGTTCTTTCTTCTTCCTGCCAGATAGAATACGATAATTGCCGTTACAATAGATATCACTGCATAGACCGGGTCCTGGAAAGTCTGTGGTGGTGTATTTCCGATTAACATATCACGGATAATTCCACCACCTACTGCCGTGGTCAGCCCTAATATGGCTACCCCGAATATATCCATCTTCTTTTCCATGCCGGTTATGGCTCCTGACACTGCAAAAGCCACCGTTCCGATCAATTCCATTATAAATACAAAATTTTCCATACAATTACTTACTGCGCAAGCAGCATCATAATCTTATTGCTTCTGGCAATGAACTTCGTCATGGCATCCGGCTGTAAAGGAGCCTGCTGTAACAGTGCCAGATCGTAGAGCTGTTCACAGATCAGTCCGACATTCTCACCGTCCTGATGCTCCAGAACATATTCTACCAGCTTGTTATTGGCATTCAGTATCAGCGTCTCGCCTTCCTTGTTCATGCCCATATCCATGCCGTTCATTGCATACATCTTCATCATATCCTGCATCCTGCGGGCTTCCTCAGATACAGTGATCATGGATGAGATATCCTTATTCTTCAGCTTCTCAACCTTAACAGTAATATTGTCTTTCTTGATTGCCTTCTTGAACAGTGCGGAGATTTCTTCGCTCTTCTTAGCCAGTTCTTCTTCTACTTTCTTGGAATTCTTGGTCTTGAAGGTCTCTGTCAGGTCAGCATCAATTCTTGCGAACTTAATACCCTGATTCTTAGCTTCCAGCTGTGATACAAATGGCTGGTCGATTCTGTCAGGAAGAACGACTGCATCCATCTTGGCTTTCTTAAACATATTCACATACTGGCTCTGCTGTACCAGGTCTGTTACATAGTAAATAATCTTCTCCTTGGTCTCGCTGTCCTCAGTAGGAATATCTACCTGCTCGTCATCCTTATTCTCATCAACAACTTCTGCCTCTACCTTCTCACCGGTCTCGGCATCTGTAGCCTGATCCTGATCCTTATTCTCTTCCTCATCCGAATCTACCTTCTTTACTTCAAGGCACTCAGGCAGAGTCATGTACTCGCCATCCAGGTTCTTGAACAGGATATAGTCTGTCATCTTCTCACAGAACTTATCATCCTTTAAGCAGCCGAATTTGATGAATGGGCTGATATCATCCCAGTATTTCTCATAATTCTCTTTATCTGTCTTGCACATACCGGAGAGCTTGTCAGCTACCTTCTTGGTAATGTACTCACGGATCTTATTTACAAAGCCATCATTCTGCAGTGCACTTCTGGATACATTCAGTGGCAGGTTCGGACAGTCAATAACACCCTTTAACAGTAACAGGAATTCAGGAATGACTTCCTTGATGTTATCTGCGATAAATACCTGGTTGTTGTATAACTTAATCGTACCTTCGATAGATTCATATTCCATGTTGATCTTAGGGAAGTACAGAATACCTTTCATATTGAAAGGATAATCCATATTCAGATGAATCCAGAACAGAGGCTCCTTATAGTCTTTAAATACCTTACGGTAGAAGTCAATATACTCTTCCTTGGTGCATTCATTCGGATGCTTGGTCCAGAGAGGATGTGTATCATTTAAGGCAACCGGTCTCTTCTTGATCTTGAGCTTGGTTACTTTCTCAGTAGAGCCTTCTTCCTTACCCGGCTTATCTTCTTCTACTGTCTCTACAACAACATCGTCATCCTTCTTGTCTTCAGGATTGATTGTCTCAAATTCCTCAGGCGCATTAGCCTTCTCCAGATAAATAGGATATGGCATGAAAGAGCAGTACTTCTGGATAACTTCTCTTGCCTTGTATTCGTTACAGAATTCCAGACAGTCTTCGTTCAGGAACAGAGTGATCTCAGTACCTACTACTGTTCTGTCTCCTTCCTTCATATCGAACTCTGTACCGCCGTCACATTCCCAGTGTACAGGTGCTGCACCTTCTTTATAAGAAAGTGTATCGATGTGTACTGCGTCAGCTACCATAAATGCAGAATAGAAACCTAGACCGAAATGGCCGATGATCTGATCGTCATTTGCCTTGTCCTTATATTTCTCGATAAAATCTGTTGCGCCGGAGAAAGCAATCTGGTTGATGTATTCTTCTACTTCCTCTGCGGTCATGCCAAGACCTGTATCAATGAATTTCAGAGTCTTCTTCTCAGGGTCAATAATGACACGGATGTCATTTTTTGCATTTTCAGGGGAAGTATATTCACCCATCATTTCCAGTTTCTTTAACTTGGTAATGGCATCACATCCATTGGATATTAATTCTCTGTAGAATATATCGTGGTCTGAATATAACCACTTCTTAATAATCGGAAAAATATTGTCACTGTTGATTGATAAACTGCCATGCTTCTCAGCCATGTAAAATCACGTCCCTTTCCAAAAGTTTTTCTTAATTATGATATAGTGTAATCCCTCTAAAATTAAAAGTCAAGATAAAATTAGCACTCAAACATGTTGAGTGCTAATAATTAATAAATGGTTTATAATTTCTTTAGAAATAACTCTTATATACTTCAAAAAAAGTGTTCGTAGTGACTTCTTCATCCTCTGGGAATCCAACCTGTGCCCATAATTTCGTATTCATATTTCTGGTAAGGCCTTCCACGAAAGCTGAATACTGCTCTTCGAATACTTCCTTACGCCGCTGTTCCACGATCTTCACTTTATTACGGTCTGTCTCATCCCGGTCAAAGGTACTGATGCATTTGATAATATGATATCCATAGACTGTTTCTACTACATTGCTGATCTCATCTGTTCCCAAATTAAATGCAGCCTCTTCAAAAGTATCATCATAGGTGCCTTTTCCAAAAGAATACGTGGAATTCTCATCTTCATTATATTCTGCTATCAGTGATGAGAAATCCTCTCCTGCCCTGGCGCGGCTGCACGCCTCCTGCGCCCTCTGGTAAGCCTCCTGCTTCGCCTGTGTACTGTAGGGAACTCTCTCTCCATTCTCATTGAGGGAATAGGTCTTGATCAGAATATCCTGCACAGTGATAGTCCTTGCCTCATCATCACTGATCTCCGGGTTGATGTCGGCAATCAGGTATTCATAGACCTTGCCAGCCAGGGCATATTCTTCATACATCTGCTGTATCAGCTCCTGATCGACTCCAAGTACTTCTACCTCTCCTGAAGACAACGATTCATAATACTGTGCTGCTGCCCGTGCCGTCTTATCCAGTTCTTCTCCATCCAGCGCAATTTCTTTCTGCTGTGCCAGAAGATTCATTGCCTTGATCTTCGCCACTCTTGCCAGTACTGTCTCTTTTATATTATCTTCCAGTGTCTCCCCTTCATAGGAAGCCTCCCATATTCTGTCGCCATATACGGATTCATACTGGTTCTTCATATTGGTCAGATACACCATGATCTCCGGGAGAGTGCAGGATAGCCTGTCAATCCGAAAGACCTCATCCTGTCCAAAGCCTGTCGTCAGAACGATTTTAGTTGCATCTGCCTGCTCTTTCTTATCTTTACAGCCACTGACTGACAGTACACACGCCGCCAGCAGTATTGCTATCATCCATCTGTTTTTATTCATCTTCATATGCTACCTTACGTTTTAGATTTTCGTAACTATTCAGAACCCCATGCGCAAAACCGCATCTTCGATGCTTATCTGGATAACAAGTTTACTTGTTATCTGCTTATTGTGGTTACTTCGCCATATAAATTGTGTCAAATATGCTTATAAATAAGCATATTTGACTCAATTTGCATGGCTCTGAATAGTTACAGATTTTCTATTTCTGATATTACACGGATACCTCTTCTAATGCAATATATTATCTCATATATTGTTGTAATCATTGTTTTAAATATTGCGAAAATTGTGTAGAATTTTCACTTTATTTCTGCTATAATAGATATCAAACAGATTACATAATCTGTTGATTTTTTGTAAAGCATTACATCAAGTGTGGAGGAGAATTCCATGGTATTCAGCAGTCTGACTTTTCTTTTTGCATTTTTACCGATTTTTCTGATTCTATATTATTGTTCACCTGCTAAATATCGTAATGGGCTGCTTTTTACAGGCAGTCTGGTGTTTTATGGAATCGGCGAACCACTCTATCTGTGTCTTATCATCTGCTCCGTTCTGGTCAATCTCGGTATCGGACTTTTCATAGACAGATCAGAGCGCCTATCCGGCAAAAGGCTATGGCTCATAACAGGTCTTCTCTATAACTTCGGATTACTGTTTTTCTTTAAATATACGAATTTCTTTCTGGAAAATATCAACGGTGTACTGAGATTATGTCACAGCAGTACGCAATTGAAGCTGTTGGAGCTGACACTGCCTCTTGGCATCAGTTTCTACACTTTTCAGATCGTATCCTATATCGTAGATGTCTATCGTGGCAAAGTGAAGGCTGACCATTCTGTTATCTCCCTGGGTGCGTACTTATGCATGTTTCCCCAGCTGATAGCAGGTCCGATCGTGGTCTATTCTGATATTCGCAGGGAACTGCATGAACGCACGATTACGATTCATAATCTGGACGATGGATTAAAGACCTTCATCCTCGGTCTTGGTTTCAAGGTATTACTGGCAAACCGTGTCGGTACTCTCTGGAACGAAGTGTGTACCATTGGTTTTGAAAGTATCTCTACTCCGCTGGCGTGGCTTGGCTCTCTTGCCTACTCCATGCAGCTGTACTTTGATTTCTGTGGCTACTCTCTTATGGCTATCGGACTTGGTAAAATGCTTGGTTTCACAATACCTGAGAACTTCCATCACCCTTATCTGTCCAGAAGCGTTACCGATTTCTGGAGACGCTGGCACATTACCCTTGGCGCCTGGTTTCGTGAATATGTCTATATCCCCCTGGGAGGCAACCGCAAGGGACGCATCCGTACTATAGTTAATCTGGGAATCGTATGGCTTTTGACCGGATTCTGGCATGGAGCAGCATGGAATTTCGTTTTATGGGGTGTGTTCATCTTTTTACTTGAGATTCTGGAGAAAAATCTGCTGCTGCCGGTTCTGAACCACAAATCCATTGCAGCGCATATTTTTTCCCATATTTATATGATACTGTATATTCTCGTAAGCTGGACTATATTTGCCATCTCGGATTTTAACCAGCTTGCCATGTATCTGGCGCGCATGTTCCCCTTCTTTGGTATGGGGCATACTTTAAATCCGTATGACTTTGTGAAATATTTGACAGATTATGGTGTCCTGCTGATATGCTGCATCCTGTTCTGTACAGCAGGACCTGAGAAACTGTATCATCGATTCAAAAACAAACTTGGAGGTATTGTCATTGCCCTTATTATATTCTGGTATTCTGTATATTACCTTGCTATCGGCATGAACAATCCCTTCCTGTATTTTAGATTTTAGGAGGTACAGACATGAAACATGACAGCCCTTATCTGCTGACTTTCTCGATTCTGATCTCCAGCCTTCTCTTTACGTTGCTTGGCTTATACTGGGATCAGACTCATTATCATAATGAAGAACCTATTACACCCGGTCGTCCTACTCTGGTCACTGCCATGCAGGGAATCCACGATGGACTCCTTACTGATCTTGGCAAACAGATGGAGATGTGGATGGCTGATAGTGCAGGCACTTCTGACGTGGAAGCAAGTACATCTGTCACTGTGCCTCACGTATCCCACGACTACTACGAAGCCATTTTGCAGAAACGTGGTCAGGATATCAATGAAGCAATCAACAGATATAATCAGGAAAAAGTCCGGCAGGCAGCCGCACAGACAGCACAGCCGCTTACCTTTACCACTGCTACGGAAGATTACTTCTCTGATGCAGTATTCATCGGAGATTCCAGAACCGTGGGTATCAGTGAATATGCGGGCATCAAGAATGCCACATTCCTGTGCAAGACTTCTCTGACCGTGTATGATTTTGACAAACCAAAGATTACCTATAAAAATAAAAAAACATCTATTAAAGATGTTCTGAGCACCCATCAGTTTGGCAAAATATACTTTATGGTCGGTATCAATGAATGTGGAACCGGCACAGCACAATCCTTCTTCAAGCGCTATCGTGACGTTATTATGGATATCCGTCAGCTACAGCCTGACGCATTGATCTTCATAGAAGGCAATCTTTTTGTAACCAAAGAAAAATCCGATCAGGAACAAAACATTACCAATGAAAATATTCAGGAACGTAACAGGCTGATTGCTACACTGGCAAATCAGAAGGATATCTTCTATATTGATATCAATGACAGCACTCTGTGCAAGGATGGTGCTTTGATTTCAGATTATACCTGGGATCAGGTGCATATCAAAGCACAGTACTATAGTGTCTGGAAAGAATTCCTGTTAGATCATGCAATTATAAAAGAGCGGTTGTCATAGCTGACAGCCGCCCTTTTGTGTCTTTTTACTTATTTAATGGATTCCTCGTAGCTCTTGACCATTCTTCTGACCATTTCGCCACCAATGGAACCTGCTTCACGGGATGTTAAATCTCCGTTATAGCCTTCCTTTAAGTTTACGCCCAATTCTGAAGCGACCTCAGTTTTGAACTTATCCATAGCTGCTTTTGCTTCAGGAACTTCTACTCTGTTTGATCTACTCTGTGATGACATATCTGTTACCTCCATAAATACTATTCGTTTTCTGCTATCTATCTTCAAAGATAAGTGTTTGTGTATCACTTATCTTAATCCTAGTATTTACGGACATGATTTTTTTATAAGTGGTATTTTTTGACTGCATCTGCATCATAAATAAAATTACGATGAATCTTTAAAAATACCTGTATGATGTCAGGATCAAAACATTTTCCTGCACCATCTGCCATCCATTCCAGTGCTTCCTCCTTTGGTATTCTGTCTTTGTAGGCTCTTTGATTCAGCATGGCATCATAGACATCTACCACCTTGACGATTCTGGCAGCCAGAGGAATCTCCTTTCCTTTCAGTCCACACGGATATCCGGAACCATCCCAGTTCTCATGATGATAATGTGCAATATCAATTGCCATATCAATAAAGTCATTTTTTTCCACATTTTTATAGATGTCGCTCAGTGCCTTTGCGCCCAGTGATGTATGGGTACACATGATATCCCACTCCTGTGCAGTCAGCGCCCCTTTTTTTAATAAAATATAATCAGGAATCATGATTTTGCCAATATCATGCAGCGCAGAGGATGATTCCACGGTATCAATAAACTGATCATCTATCTGTTCTTCAAACTTGGGAGAAAACTGCATGCCCTGTGCCAGCATTCTGCTGTTATAGGGTATATTATAGTAATGTGCATTATTCAGCTCTTCATTACTTTCCTGGCTTTCCTTAAATTCTACCAGTCTTGCCAGCGCAATCATGATATTCTTCTGCTCGGTATACATCTTCTCCATATGTCCATTTATGAGCAGGGTAAGACTGCGGTTATTCTCTTCCAGCTCTTTTTGCAGCATATATACCTTTAAATGGGTATTGATACGCAGTTCTACTTCTGCTCTGTCAAAGGGCTTGCTGATGTAATCAACCGCGCCCATCTCCAGTCCCTGACTTTTGTCTGCTGCCTGATCCATGGCAGATATAAAGATCAATGGAATATTTCTGGTATAGGGATTCTTCTTTAGCATCGTACAGAACGCAAATCCGTCAATATCCGGCATGGATATGTCAGAAAGTATGATCTGTGGCAGATTACCGGTATCCTGCATCAGTTCAACTGCTTCTTTCACACTTTGGGCAGTCATTGCCTGATATCCCATGGTTTTGATGATCTCTTCCAAAATGATCAGATTGACTTCTACATCATCTACCACAAGTATGCGTATATCCTGTTTCTCTTTGGCCTCATCCATTCTCTTCCTCCTGATTCCACTCCCTGAACAACATATCCTTCACAACATCAGCACAGCCTCTGAATTTCTCATAATCAGCCTTCCTCACAGCCATCTCCATTTTGAATGCAGCCCTCTGTAATTCCTTGGAGCTGCCCTGTAACAGCTGCTTTATCATGGCTGCATAATCCTCTGCTTTATACCAGTTCTCCATGTCAGCACTCAGGTTCAGTTTTTCAAAATTCCTTCGAAGCTCTTTTTCATTGAATGCAGTCTTAAATTCATAGACCTGATTCTTCTCAATGGGAACTCTGTTATGTACGGTAATGCCTTTTGCCTGAATCTGCGTGATTTCGTCCTCCTGCGTCTGCTCTGTATCCTGCAATTTCAGGTGAACGGTAAAGGAGAAGGTCGTTCCCTTGTCCTTCTCTCCTTCTGCCCAGATATCGCCATGCATCATTCCTATCAGGTCTTTTGTAATGGAAAGCCCCAGACCAGTGCCGCCATATTTTCTGGTAATAGAAGCATCTACCTGTGTGAAGCTCTTGAATAATTTATCTTTATCCTCTTTGGAAATTCCTATTCCTGTATCCGCCACAACAAAGAAAAGCTCCACTTCATCCTGTATCTGGCAGTTCAGTGTTACCTCAATTCCAACGTATCCCTGTGCCGTGAATTTAACAGCATTGGATACCAGATTATTCAGAATCTGCGTAAGTCTCAGTTCATCTCCCACCAGGTTGTCAGGGATATTCTGTGCAATACTCATTGTCAGGCGCAGACCCTTTCTCATCGTCATTGCCTGAAACTGCTTCTCCATACGGTGCATGAATTCACGAAAAGAAAACGGCTTTTCCTCCAGTTGGAATTTTCCTGCTTCCAGTTTGGCAAAATCCAGGATATTATTAATGATGCCCTCCATGGTATTACAAGAATCCAATATTATTTTCAGGAAAGCTAATTTCTTTAAATCATTCTCCTGCTCCATCATCAGCTCGGTATTGCCTTTTATTCCATTTACCGGGGTACGCAGTTCATGAGTCACATTGGCAACGAAGGAATCTCTCTCCTGTATGGACTGCTTCACCTGCTCTGTCTTTTCCTCCAGCTTACGGATGCTCTCCTTATAGTTGGTCATATCCATGAGCATGCAGAAAAAGGCAACCTCTCCTTCATAAATTATAGAAGTGCTGGTCATCACAACAGGAAAACAGGTCTGGTTCTTTCTGTATATAACAGTCTCTATCTCTTCTTTATCGCGATACTGGTCTGCAAATGCCACATGATTGTCTACCATACAATACACGCCTTTAAGGAGCTCACCAATATACAGCCCCTGCAGCTCTTCTCCTGTATATCCTAATGTGTCCATCGCTTTCTGGTTTACATAATTGATGAATCCATAACTGTCATACCTGATGATCAGTTCCTGGCTGTGATTCAGTACAAAACGGAATAAAGGCTCTTTATTTGGCATAAACTATTCCTCTTCTTCATTCTCCTGCTTATCAACAAAATTCAAAGCGTCATCACTTAACAGCTTTACCGGGTCAAGAAGAAGCTTCACTCCATCTTCCATTTTACCAATCCCCCTGACGAACTTATTCTGTGGTGCTGTTCCATGCGCCATATTAGGCGGGGGCAATATATCCTGTTCTTCTATGGATACCACCTGTGCAATACTGTTAATGATCAGCCCTACCTCAATTCCACTTACTTCTATGACAATAACACAGGTTCTGTCATTATAAGGTGAGGCTTCCTTGCCGAAACGGTCCGCCACATCAATGACTGGTATGATCTTACCCCTGAGATTGATCAGTCCTTTAATAAAAGGCTCTACCTCAGGAATCGGTGTGACCGGCTGCATCTGGATGATCTCATTTACATATTTCAATTCGATACCGAACACATCCTGTCCAATCTGGAATGTCATATATTTTCCTCTTCGGACATCCTCTTCCTCTACTTCTTCCTGTCCTAATTCGTCTATTACTTCTTCCATTGGCGAATCCCCCTGTTCATCACTTTATTAATTCCAGCTTCTGTAACGTGCTTCTGAGTTTGTCCATATCTATGGGTTTTGCACAGTATACGGTACAGCCCAGTTCAAAGGCTTTCTTCACATTCTTCTCTTCATTCAACGCAGTAGTCATTATGATCCTGGCAGCCTTATCCTGTGGAATACCATGCTCTTTCTCAATATCTCTGATATTCTTCAATGCCTGATAACCATCCATCACCGGCATCATAACATCCAGACAGATCAGATCATATGGCTCCTTCTCTTCCAGTGACATCAGGTAGGCATCTATTGCTTCCATACCATCCACTGTCACATCACACTCACCATATTCAGACATAAATTTCAGTAATAACTTCCTGCTGGCAAAATCATCCTCTGCAATCAATATTCTCATAACTGTACCCTATCCCTTTCCGTAACTGTCTCTCCATCAGTTACCTGATTATTTTGGCTTCTTCTCTGACAAATAATATATCTTCTGAGCAATCTGCTCCAATGATACCTGATGTGTTACTGCTCCTATTTCATAAGCGGCCTTTGGCATGCCATACACAACGCAGCTCTTCTCATCCTGACCGATCGTCGCTGCTCCTGCCTGGCGCATTTTAAGCAGCCCCTGGGCTCCGTCTCTGCCCATTCCCGTCATAAGTACCCCTATGGCATCCTCGCCGGCAGTTCTGGCTACCGATTCAAAAAGGACATCCACGGAAGGGCAATGACCACTGACCTTGGGTCCTACTCTGCATTCCACCTGATATGTACCGTTCACCTTCACAAGACGCATATGCCGGTCTCCCGGAGCCAGCAGTATCTGTCCTCTTCTCACAATATCCCCGGTCACGGCTTCCTTTGCATCTATTTCACATTCCTGGTTCAGTCTCTGGGCATACATTTGTGTAAAGCCCGGCGGCATATGCTGTACCATGACAATCCCCGGTACATCCTTTTTCAAGGATTTCACCACCTGATAAATTGCTTCTGTTCCCCCGGTGGAAGCCCCCATGGCAATCACACCGATACAACTGTCAGCTTCTGCTTCTTTTTCTATTTCTGATACTGTGGACTGCATGGAACTGTCCATACGGCATGCCTTTTTCAAATGCTCACCAAGCTTCTCCCGATGCAGCATCTGTATGCATTCTGTATCAGCCATTTTCTCCAGATCAGGCTCCATAACAACCCTTACTGCGCCGGCATCATACGCTGCCCTTTCCCTGTCCAGCCCGCATAATACCACCGTTGCCAGCGGATATTGCGGCATAAGCTTCTCGAGGAAGACGATTCCCTTCATACGCGGTAGATCATCACACAGAAGCATCACATCCGGATGGCTTGTCAGTATCTGGTCCCTTGCAGTATAAGCATTGGAAGCCTCGGCAACAATATGCAGTTCATTGTCTGCGCTGATAACCCTGCGCAGAATACCCAGCAGCCGACAGCTGCCCGCTACAAGCAATACCCTGATCCTTTTCATTTTAATACAACGGCTTTCTGTATACAGATGGTTTGATATATTCAAATTTACCATGATTCTGATTAATAGACTCTGTCGAACCTATGAACAGATATCCCCCCGGCATCAGCTTGTCGTAAATCTGATTCAAAAGCCGAAGCTTGGTCTCTTCTTCAAAATAAATCATGACATTTCTTAAAAACACTACATGAAGTGGTCTGCTAAAGGGCAATGGGTTCATCAAATTGAACTGCCTGAACAGAACCTGTTCTTTTAACTCCTTCGTCACCTGATATTCCTTATCACTGTAATTGCGGAAGAAACGTCTCACATAGGTATGTGGAAGATGTTCCACGGAGTCTTTTGTATAGATGCCTTTTCTCGCGATATCCAGTACATGCGTATCTATATCCGTTGCCAGCACCTGTGTATCCCAGTTAGGATAATCTAACCCCAAATAATCCATACACAGCATTGCCAGTGTATAGGGTTCTTCTCCCGTGGAAGAAGCTGCACACCAGATATGCCAGTCCCTACTATCTGCTTCCCACCTTGCCATCTGCGGAAATACATGCTCCTTCAGATACAGGAACTGCTCATGTTCCCTCCAAAAATAGGTATGGTTGGTCGTCAGGGCGTTAAGCATATATTCTGCTTCTATACCCATTGGACAATTCTCTACCACATCCAGAAACTGACTGTAGGATTCATATCCATTCTTCTGCAGATAATTATCCAGCCTGCCCTGAATCAGTATTCTCTTGGCACTTAGATTAATTCCTGCTTTACGCTTCATATATTTCACGATTCTCTGAAATTCGTCATCCGTAATCATGCAGAAGATTTCTCCATTCTATTATCAGTCAATTATACGCATTTTAACAATTATTACAAATAATTATAGCACCTTACGGAAATATTGTCAAAATTTGATACAATATCTATCCATAAGATGCTATATGCTAATTATCTGTAACTATTCTGACTGCCAGTTCGTCTGCTGTCTTCTGATCCAGCAGATTGGCAATGATCTGTAATCCAAAGGCAATCGCTGTACCCATGCCACGGCTGGTAATTACATTGTCTGACTGTGTAACCGGATCATAGGTCACTTCCGCTCCAATCAGTTCTGCTTCCATTCCCGGATAGATACATGCTTTCCTGTTCTTCAAAAATCCCAGATGTCCAAAGATCTGCGGTGCTGCACAGATGGCTCCGATCAGTCTGCCGCTTTCATAGAAGCGCCTGAGCTGATCTGTCAGTTCCTTACACGCTTCCAGATTCTTCGTTCCTGGCATTCCACCCGGACACACCAGAATATCAAAACTGTCAAAGTCCAGCCCCTCTATCGCTGCATCCATATCTACATTAATATGATGGGCTCCCATGACCTGTTTTTGTCCATCTATGGCTACACAGGTAACTTCAATGCCGGCTCTCCTTAAAAGATCCACCACTGTAAGAGCTTCTATTTCCTCATATCCCGTTCCAAAAAATACCGCTGCTTTCTTCACATTACACATCCCTTTCCTTAAATTATCGTACCTGATATATTTATACACCATTTACTACATTTTTTCAAATACAGGAATATATGCAGGCGGTGCATCTTTTATATCATTTATAAAAGTGCTATACTGTTACTACACTTATAAAATTCAGAAAGGACGTACACCCATGGAAATAGAACGTAAATTTACTTTGAAAGAACTTCCGGCTGACCTGGAATCCTATCCCTGTCATGTCATCGAACAGGCTTATCTTAACACCAGTCCGGTTGTCAGAGTCCGCAAAGAGGATGACCGCTACTACATGACTTATAAGGGTAAAGGGCTTATGGCAAGAGAAGAGTACAATCTTCCACTGGATGAGACCTCTTATCAGCATCTTTTGGCAAAAGCCGATGGAAACATCATTTCCAAAAAGCGCTATGTGATTCCCATTGAGACACCGCAATTTACAGAGGATTATGTTCCTCTGACTGACATGAAGCTTGTCATTGAACTGGATGTCTTTGCACCTCCTTTTGCCCCACTTATCATGGCAGAAGTGGAATTTCCCGATATCGACACTGCCAATGCATTTCTGGCTCCTGAATGGTTCGATCAGGATGTCACAAGTGACCCTGCCTACCATAACTCCAATATGAGCAGCCGTGTCTTTGAATAGGTAATGTATATACCCTATTCCTCCACGTCAATCTCTATGTTAGGTCCTAACATACCAAGCTTGAAATGCTTACGACATAATGCCACATAGCTGTCATTTGCCCCAAGAAATACCTGTTCTCCATCTCTTACAATGCCCTGCTTATTATATCTGGCATTGCAGGTAGCCTTCTTACCACACCAGCAGACTGTCTTAACCTCGCTGATCGTATCAGCTATGGCTATCAGTCTCTGGCTTCCTTCAAACAGATTATTCTGGAAATCTGCCCTGAGTCCATAACAGACTACAGGAACCTCCATAAAATCCACAATGTCTGACAGGAAATCTATCTGTTCTTTGGTCGCAAACTGTACTTCATCTACGATAATGCAGTCATATGCACGAATCTGTTCCTCCGTCATCAGTTCCAGCTCTTTTAACAGAATACATTCCATTTCCAGTCCGATTCTGGAACGTATCTTGCGTGCTCCATCCCTCGTATCTGCTTCTGTCTTGCACAGCAAAGCCTTCTGTCCTACTTCTTCATAGTTAAAATGTGTCATCAATGCATTGGCTGTCTTAGAGCTGTTCATTGCTCCATAATAAAAATACAGTTTTGCCAATTTCGTGTCCTCCCATCATGGATTACAGCATAACCCCTGAATCTTCCTTATTCTCTTCAATCTTGTGATTCAGTTTCTCAAACGGTTTACCGCATACTAATCCTATGATAACAGAAACAGGAATGTAGAGCAATAAGTGTCTGATGCAATCCCAATAATAATTCTCATATAATCCACCGACTGTCTCACGGAGCGCATTCATTGCATATGGGAACGGCAGATACTTATAAAGATCCTGATAAATCTGAGGTAATACTTCCATCGGGAATGTGCCGCCTGCACCCGCTACCTGAATAACCATGACAACAATTGCCAGTGCCTCACCGACATTACCAAAGGCAACTGTCAGAGAGTAAATGAACAGGGTAAATACGAAGCTTGCCGTAGCTGCTGCCAGCCAGAACTTGAACGGATACAGACACTGGATTCCTACATAATAAAGATCACCCAGCACAGTAAGTAAAGTCTGTAACTGTCCAATCAGGAAGAAAAGCACATATCTTCCCACATAAGTCTCCACTGGCTTCACATCTGTCATTCCTTCAATCGGATGCACCTTCACATGTACGATTGCTACCAGAATCAGTGCGCCTACCCAAAGAGCAAGCACTGAATAGAAGGGCGACATGGCAGAACCATAATTCTCGATCTGATATACATGCTCAGTCTCTATCTCAACAGGAGAAGCCATAAAGCCACCGATTGCATCAGGATCTGTGCTCAACAGCTCCATTAACATCTGATAGCTGTCGCCTTCTTTTAAGTCTGTTAAAGTATTCACAGATTCCTGCAGATTATCCTTCATATCTGTGATCAGATCTCTCGTCTGATGCAGATTCACACCCATTACGACCAGACTGTCATTGAATGCTGCCATATCATCCTGCATCTGTGTATAGCTCTCTGATACACTGTTCAGCAAGCTTCTGACACTGCTAAGACTTGCTGCCAGAGACTTGGATATACTCAGATAAGAAGCCAGTCCTGTATTCAACGCACCCTGCGCCTGGGAAATGGCACTTTGCCCTGAGCTGATCGCATCATCTGCTGTCGTGGAATTCTGCGCTGTTTCAGCAGTTGCTGTGACAGAATCTGTCACAACCAGGAAAGAATCCACCAATGCCTCATAGGTATTCAGCTCTGTAATTGCACTGTTGAGTTTGTCAATCAGTACGTCTACCAGAGAATCCGCATTCGTTACTCCCATTGCCTGTAAGCCTGACGTATCCATCAGTGTATCTGCTGCTGTGGTCAACACTTCCGCCAAAGTACTAACAAAAGTCGCATTAACCTGCTGCTGCACCGCAGTTTTGGCTTTTGCCGTGATCTTAGGCGCAATGGCATTCTTCTTCTCATTCTCATAGTAAATGATCTCTGGATGCTGCACATCATCTGACAGGAAGCTTACCAGATCAGAAGTAAAATCATCCGGCATAATCAGAGCTGCGTAATAGTCTCCACTGTATACACCATCAATGGCTTCCTGTGTCGTATCTGTAAAGACCCATCCGATAGTCGTATTGGCTTCCAGCGCAGAGATCACCTTATCACCCATGTTAAAATATGTACCTTCTATATCTACACCTTCATCATCGGATGCAACAGCAACCTTGATCTTGGATGTGGACGCCTCTCCATATGGGTCCCAGTTCGACAGGATATTGAACCACGCATACAAGGAGGGCAGTATGATCAGACCAAGCATAATAACAACAGCTACTACATTGGTCTTGATCCGTTTAAAATCCGTAATAAAAATCTGACATATATTCTTCATTTCTGCTTCTCCTCTTAGTCTCTCACTTCATCCTGGGATTTTGGACGCCTTGACGCTGCTCTTGCCTTACGCATTGCTGCATAATCCTGCGCATCTTTGCGCTGCACATCATCAATCACAGGAGTTGCTGCTGCCTGTCTGCCCAGAGTCGCTACATACTTTCGGATGCTTTCCACCAGTTCTTCCTCTGCCTGTGTGAGTTCATCTGTGTGATGCTGCTCCACTACCGGCTCTTCATGTACTATTGCCTCTTCTACTACTTCATGTATCTTGGGCTTTCGCACAATCGCCTCTTCTACTACTTCCGGCTTTCGCACAATCTTCTCTTCTACATCCTGCGCCTGCTTATCCTCAAGAAGACCGGTGCTTTCAATGACTTTCTCCACAACAAGATTATCGTCTATCAGTCTCTTGATATCTGCATCCTCGTCCTTAATTCCCAGTTCTTTTAACTTCTCCTGCATCTGATAATCCATATACTCCACAACGATCAGATATAGGGAAATGGCAAACAATGACACGATCCAAAGTACAAGAAATACGACCTTGGAGCTGTCGAGCTTGAACATAACAGTCAGGAATATAAGGGGAATAATGATAACCAGTCTGATTCCAATTTTGATTCTCTGTTGATTCTTCTCATGGATTTTCTTCTCATACTCCATGATTTTTTCAAATGATTGTTCTTTTGTATCCTGCATATTCTATCACCGCCATTTCCTTTACATCAATTGTGTATCTTCCATACGTTCCTCAATGAAATGGTTGACTTTCATAAAAGGCTTACGGATAACTAACCCTACTACCAGTGAAGCCACTGCAAAGATCAGCAGCTGACCCATATATATGCTGTAATCATTCTCATACATGCCGCTGATTGTTTCACGCATGGCATTGATTGCATATGGGAATGGGAAGTAACGATAAATTGCCTGGAATATATCCGGCAGAAGCTCTATCGGGTATGTACCACTGGAACCTGCAATCTGAATAACCATGATAACAACAGCAAACGCCTTACCAATATCACCAAAGGAAATGGTCAGCGTATAAATCATCAGGGTAAAAGTAAAGCTGGTCACTGCACCGAGCAGATACAGCTTACCCGGTTCATGGCACTGTACGCCGAGCAGGTTCAGATCTCCATAAACGCATATCAGAGACTGCAGCTGTCCTAATAAGAAGAACAGAATATATCTTCCAAAGAAAAGCTCATAATCCTTTGCATTCTGATAAGACCCCTTAGGTACTACTTTTACCTTCATCAGGGATACCAGGATAATCGCACCTACCCACAGGGCAAGTGTTGTATAGAATGGTGTTACTGCGGAGCCATAGTTGGTTGTCTCATAGACTGGCTGTGTTGTTACCGTTACCGGCTGGGAAAGGAATTCTCCGTAAAGGGATGAATCATTCTCCATGATCTCCATAAGCTTCTGATACTGTTCACCATCACTGACACTCTCCAGCTGTGTAATGATATTGGTGAGCTTATTTGTTGCATTGCTAAGTATTGTCTGTGTTCCTGCCAAAGCGTCATTTCCTGCTAACAGTGATGCACTGATACCATCCAGCACATCTCCCATGCCGCTGACATCTACGCTCTGTCCTGAAGGCAGGGCATTAACGGTACTGTCAATAGAACTGTTCACGCTTCCCGCTGCCTGCTGTACCTTGGAGCTTAAATCTCCATAAATCTCCTGATTCAGAGATGGAATCTGTGCTACAGCCTGATCAATTCCGGCACTGATGATCTGACGATTGGCATCTGCAATCGCGCCTGCTGTCAATTCTACCTTCTTGGAAGTATTGGCAGCCTTGGATGCTGCTTCTTTGGCTACTGATGCTTTGGTAGACATATTCTTGAGACGATCCTGCAGACTGACAATCTGATCGTCTACGCCATTTCCCTTATACTGCTCCAGATCATTTGCTAAATCCAGCGCAGTAGAAGATATCGTACTCATATTGGAAGCTGTTGAATTGAGGCTGTCTGCAATCAGTGTGGGATTCTCGTTCTTCGCCAGCTGCTGCTGTGCAACATTTACAGCATTGTTCGCCGCTGTCACTGCCACTGCCATTTTGTTCAACTTCACGCCAATTGCTGTATTCGCTGCATTAGATGCTGTATTTACACCGGACTGTAATTTATCAGCAGCTGCTTTCGCCTCACTTTTTGCAGTATTGGCTGTGCTGTTAATGCTGTTCATAGTCGAGGTCAGCTTAGAGACTACCGTCTTCATATCCAGTACTGTATCTGACAAAGAGGTGTTACATTCTATGAAAGATGACAATAATGCATTATAGCTTAACAGATTATCATTTACAGAATTAAGCTGTGTCAGCAGCTGATTATACAGGCTTCCGTCATCATCGCCTGCAATCGTATCCAGATTCTCAGCCAATGTCGTTACCACCACTTCTGTAAATTCCTGATTAATGCTCTGCTGCAGTGAAGATGTTCCTGAATCCGTGATCTTTACTGCAATTGCATTCTTTTTCTCATTCTCATAATATAAAATCTTAGGGTGCTCCATGCCGTTGGCAAGACAGTCATACATACTCTGGCTGAAATCTTCTTCCATGATCAAAGCCGCATAGTACTCGCCGCTGTACACGCCATCAATTGCATCCTGAGGTGTTGCTGGGAAAGTCCAGCCCAGCTTATCATTCTCCTCCAGCTGTTCTATAACTGCATCACCCATATTCACATAGGTTCCATCATCCTTCGTATAGCCTGCATCGCTGGATGCCACTGCTATGGATACGTTACCTGTATTCGCATAAGGATCCCAGTTGGAATAAATATTGAACCACGCATACAGGGATGGAATCACGCATAATCCTAATGCAATTACCAATGCAAGAATATTCTTGCCAAGTCCCCGCACATCATCTTTGAAAATCTGAATTATGTTCTCCACAATACAACTCCTCTTCCTACTATTCTATGTCTATGCTGTGGCTGCTTCGCCACCCATTTTTCTTTAGTCTGTATCACAGTATAACACGTACCTTTGCAAAAAGAATTAGACATTCGTTCGCAAACGCCTAAATTTCGTTACAACTGTTACTTATATTTTAGGATATTTGTAAAGGCAATTCAATATATTAACTGATTTTTGTTCTACTATCTAATATATTACACTCTTCTCATGTTTATATGAAACTATAAGCAAAAATAAGATGCCCTGTGACATCTTATTTTTACTCTTCTATAATTCATCATAACAGTCTGCCAATAAATTTATCCCCATTTTTATGAACTAAATGTGTTGGTTCATCAGCGGCCCAAATATCTGTATCCCATGCAACTTCTCTATAATGCTTAAGCATCTTTGCCGTGGTATCAAATGCAGTAATAAAAGCAGCCTGTGTTCCTGTTTCACATCTGCATAAATCTTTGATAGCATTAACCCTATCTAATGTAAATGGTCCTGTAGAATGGTACGCTTCAATAAAAATTATTCTCTTCTGGGAGGCATCATATAAAATTATGTCTGGGAGATTACCAGACTTGGATAAAACATATATTCCAAGTTCATTTAATCTATCATTTTTCTGCCATAAATCTCTATCAACTGCATCTCCTATATAAAGAAGTTCTGGCTTACTCTTAGACACTAATGGAATCAGCATCTGTAATATTTGCACTTGAAGTTTATTATGCTCTGATTTTTTTAGAGCGATGTCTATACCTTCATACTCAAATCTATAATCACGTTCTACTTCTTTTGTCTGTTTAAGATATTCCGCATAAGATGTATGGGTTGCATTATAATCAGCCAGCTTTTCTTTCCACTGATTTGTCCCATATGTCCGAATTAATGATGCAAAATAAGAAGTAAAACGATATGAATTATCTTTATCATTAGTTGCCAAACCTGCCTTTGGCTCTAATATACCTGCTGATACCCATGGTTTAATCGTATCCTTCCTGAAAGTTTCTCTGGAATTTTCTGCATAAGGCGCTTTATCCAGTCCCGCTTTGTTAGGAAAATTTTTATTGATAAAATCTACAATATGATGTGTCCCATGATAATTTTCTGATGCATTCCTCCATTTCTTACCGGTACACATCTCTGCCAAAGCAGCCAATGTCATAACGCTTCGTGGATTTGTTAAATGCGATGGCATATCTATGCTTATAAGAATGTCTTTAGCATCATTAAGACATTGATATTCATATCTATCTACGTGTTGCTTCATTTTGTTCTCTCCTTTGCAGCGGTAACTTATTCAATTCCCCAGCATTTACTTGTGTGCTTCCATTTATTATCCTATAATATATATCATAGTCATCCGATGTAAGGATTCCATTTATCCATTCAACTTCGTCTATAGATAAAGGGGTTCCATTTGAATGTACAAGATAATTAACATGATTTTCAATAGATATGTACTCATTGTCTCCGCTTTGATAATACACACATGATTGTAGTCGTCTAGGCTCTTCCTTGGCTGAAAGTCGTCTAAGCAACACTGTATTCCTATTAGACACCAAAAGCTTTTGTTCCGTAATGTCTACGTACTGCGCCTTTGATGTATTCGCAGGAAAAACAAACTGTCCATTTACAATATTTGCTGCCCTAAACATTGGAATATATCCTCTCCTTTGAACAGACGCTATTACATTTTTATTTCTAAATTCTACGACCGGACCCGTCTTAAAAATATATCCCAAACTTTCAAAAGTATCTGCCGTACGAGACATTTTTGTAATAATCTGTATGTCTTCTTCACTCATTGGAAGCAGTAAATATTCATCAACACCTATCCCTTTAATCAAATGAGCCGGAACTTCCATCTGTATTGGATCCAATTGGAAACTATTATCAGCATTGTATATATTTATAAATTGAGATTGATTTTTACCTTTTATTCCTGCTGTTATTAATGTTTCCTGTAATACATCTTCATTATTAAAAATATCATCACGATTCTCAAATAATAATAAGTCAGACAAATTAAGATTCTCCAGCAAATATTTTCTAGCTAGCTTATAATAATTTCCCGATGTCCATGAACGCGGTGTAATAAATACAAAATGCCCACCTTTTTTTAAATTATTAATTGCCTTACACATAAATAAACTATATAAATTAGGCTGTCCATATACATACTGCTCCATAATAGCAGACTCTTCTGAATTTTTACGCATTTTTTTATATGGTGGATTACATATTACAATATCATATAATCCTTCTTCATTAATAGTAATATAATTATCTGTAGATATCGTAACATCTAAACTTCCTTGAGCCTCTAGTACAAACTTTTTAATTAAAGCTACTGTTTCTTTGAGAACAGGTAAAACTTCTTCATCATTTTCAATAAAACGAATATCAAAACATTTACATAAATCATTTTCTACGCAATACTTAATAACAGCAGCAGTAAGCATTCCATTACCTGCCCCTGGCTCCAAAATAGATAAATGTTCTGCTACCCCAGAAGCCCTTACTGCCATAAACTCTGCAATAGATACAGGTGTGAAAAACTGCCCTTTATTTTTCCTGTTTACTTTGTCATGCGTATCTATATATTTTTTAGTATTATTTATTATAATATCCAGCATTTCTTTATTCCTCTTATATTTTATTATACTATTTTGAACAAAGGCGGTCAACAAAGCTGAATATGAATAACAATATTCTATCCAACAATTAAAATATGTTAAAAAACTTCTGATTATAAAAAAGGATAGATCCTTTTGATCTATCCAAATTACACTGCGGATAACAGGACTTGAACCTGCACGGTCTCCCACCAGAACCTAAATCTGGCGCGTCTGCCAATTCCGCCATATCCGCATGGTCTTCCTAACCGGAAGACGCTTATTCATTATAAGTAAAAATTATATAAAAGTCAATTCTTTTTTTACATCCACTCTATTGTAACTATTCAGAACCACATGCGCAAAATCGCTGTTTCACAGCTTTTCTTTTGCTTATGTGGTTACTTCGCCATATAAATTGTGTCAAATATGCTTATAAATAAGCATATTCCGACTCAATTTGCATGGCTCTGAATAGTTACACTCTATTACAGACGTATTTCTACAAAAATAGCATAAATTGCCTTGATTGCAGCTTCGAAATCTTCATTGGATACGCCGATAATGATGTTCAATTCACTGGAACCCTGATCAATCATTCTGACATTTACATTGGCGTGTGCCAGTGCAGCAAAGATGCGGCCTGCTGTACCTCTGGTTGCTTTCATGCCACGTCCAACAACTGCAATCAGTGCCAGATCAGACTGAATATCAATATGATCCGGATTAACAGCTTTGCTGATACCGGATAGGACATTCTGCTCTTTTGCTTCAAATTCGGACTGATGTACCATTACACTTAATGTATCAATACCGGATGGCATATGCTCAAAAGAGATACCGTACTCTTCAAATACCTGAAGTACCTTACGTCCAAAACCGATCTCAGAGTTCATCATGTCTTTTTCTATATTAATAGAAGCAAAGCCCTTCTTACCTGCAATACCTGTAATGACATACTTGGATTTCTGGCAGGTGTTACCTACGATCCATGTACCCTCATCTTCCGGTGCGTTGGTATTCTTGATATTGATAGGGATGCCTTCTTTTCTGACCGGGAAAATAGCATCCTCATGAAGTACGGTTGCACCCATGTAAGACAATTCACGCAATTCACTGTATGTAATGATATCAATTCCTTCCGGATTCTTGATGATACGGGGATCTGCGATCTTAAAGCCGGATACATCTGTCCAGTTCTCATATACATCAGCCTGTACAGCCTTGGCTACGATAGAACCTGTGATATCAGAACCACCTCTGGAAAAAGTCTTTACTACGCCGTCAGCCATAGCGCCGTAGAAACCCGGAATAACAGCTTTCTCTACATTCTCAAGTCTCTTGGACAACAATTTCTGTGTCAGCTCTGCATCAAAGACACCAGCTTCATTGAAACGGATTGCTTCTGCTGGATCAACGAATTCATAGCCCAGATAATTTGCCATGATAATACCGTTGAGATACTCTCCACGGCTGGCTGCATAGTTAGTTCCTGCCTTTTTCTTGAAATTATCAATAATTGTGTCAAATTCCTTAGTAAGATCCAGATCCAGATTCAGACCATCAATGATCTCCTGATAGCGCTTCTCGATCTGTGTCATTTCCTTCATGAAATCATGATCCTTCTCAGCCAGATCATAGCATCCATAAAGCATATCTGTTACCTTTGTATCTCCATCATAGCGTTTACCCGGTGCGGATGGAACAACATACTTTCTGTTCTCATCTGCATGAATGATCTCACCTACTTTTCTGAACTGCTCTGCGCTTGCCAGTGAGCTTCCACCGAATTTAACTACTTTCTTCATTTTCCAATTACCTTACCTTTCCTTATTTTTCATACAGCCCTTAATTCTCAAAACGGATGCGGTTGATTACGTTGCCCGCTTTCTTTGCACATTCCTCATATGCTTTCTCTGTCATTTCAGAAGTGATGAAACCTGTTTCCTCTTCTGCTACAGAATCTATGAATTCTACTTTACCGAAATTCTCTGTGATCTGCGCTCTGTCTGTTCCTTTTACTCTTACAAAGAAACGTCTTGTGAAATCATCCATCGGTGAAATCTCCAGCTTGTCTTCCTCCCAGATGACCTGTACATGTTTGCCCAGATGTTTTGCACAATCAATGACATCTGCTACGACTGCACTTGCTGTTGCAAGCTTACCGGCGCCTTTTCCATAATACATTGTGTCACCTACCATATTACCGTGTACCAGAATTGCATTGAATACATTCTGTACTGCATATAATGGATTGTCAGCAGTTACCATAAAAGGAGCTACCATTGCATAATATTTTCCATCTATGCACTGGCTCTTGGCAAATAACTTAATTGTAGTACCAAGCTTCTTTGCATATGCAAAATCCATCCTGGTAATCTGTGTGATTCCCTCTACATACAGGTCTGCGAAATCCACATTCTTACCATATGCCAGTGATGTCAGAATCGCAATCTTACGGCCTGCATCATATCCGCATACATCAGCTTCCGGATTACGTTCAGCGTAGCCCTTCTCCTGTGCTCTTTTAAGCACTGTTTCAAAATCTGCTTCCTCATTCTCCATCTTGGACAGGATATAGTTCGTTGTACCATTGAGAATACCTGTAATGGATTCTATATGTTCCTGTGCCAGAGAGGTGCATAATGGTCTGATAATAGGAATACCGCCGCCTACACTGGCTTCAAAAAGATAACTGCAATGATGCTCCTGCGCAATCTTTAAAAGCTCTGCCCCATGCTTCTCTACCAGCTCTTTGTTGGAAGTACATACGCTCTTGCCAAGCTCTAATGCGCGTCTGGTGAAATCATATGCCGGCTTCTCTCCACCCATCGTCTCGCAGATAATAGATACTTCTTCATCATCCAGAATCGTATTCACATCATGCACCAGCACATCCTGTACCGGATCACCAGGAAATTCTCTCAGATCCAGAACATATTTTACTTCGATTCTGTCTCCAAGCTTTCCCTGTATCACGGCACTGTTTCTAGTAAGTACCTCATATATACCGCTTCCGACTGTACCGTAACCAAATATCGCTGCTTTAATCATTCCATATCTCCTCTACTGTTTATATTCAGGGCTTATCCCTATTTATCACTCTCTCGCCAGAACCTTCACACTATGTACGCCGTTCTTCTTCTCCATCTCCTGTATCATCTCTGATACATCTCCCGTTGCCGCCAGAATCTGAATACTCAGAGACAAGGATGCTATCCCGTTAATGGGAATGGACTGGTGAATCGTCAATATATTTGCCTTGAATTCCGCTACTACCTTCAGTACATCTGACAGCAGCCCAGGTTCATCATTCATCTGACAGGATAACGTCAGCGTCGTTCCTTGTGCTGAATCATGGAATGGGAAAATATCATCTTTATATTTATAATAAGAGCTTCTGCTGATTCCGACCATATCCACTGCTTCCTGTACAGATGCAGCCTTCTGTGTATCAATCAGACGGTTTGCCTCGACTACCTTAAGCAGTACTTCCGGCAATGCTCCTTTCTTAACGACATAATATACGTTCGTCCCCTCCATAAAACTTTCGTACCTCTCATTTCTTGTTTCTCGCTCAAAGACATTTGTGCGCCACTGTGATACATGATAGCATAACGCACAAAAAAGTGCAACACTTTTTATTGCACTTTTCTATATGAAATGACTTGCATTTCTATAACCAGAGATTATAATAGAATTAACTTCATATTTTTATGTAAACATGCAGATATAGTTCATCGGTAGAACGCTAGCTTCCCAAGCTGGAGAGACGGGTTCGATTCCCGCTATCTGCTTTTTTATTGCCATGAAGTATCTTAGAGTGAATACTAATCCATATTGTAGCGGAATGAAAAATGCTATAAGTATTGATTACAAAGAAGTTGATAAAACGATTTGGATTCCCTGCAAACGCTGTACCAATAAGAATATTCTATAGCAATAATTTATATACATTTTGTTGTAAATGACCCTCTGGTTGAAAATAAAACAAAGTCTGACAGAGGACTCAGGCAGGAGAGAAAGTTGTCATTGATGTTTATAATCATGTAATGGAAGAAAAAGAAAATGTACAGACAGTACTGGAAGATACTGTGGACATTTTGCGGACAAAATTGGACAAATATGTCCACATAAAAACGGTTACTTTCACTTAACATCAGATAAACAAAAGACATCAGAACCGTTGATTTTACAGCGTTTCTGATGTCCTTACCTTAGTGAGACATCCGGGATTCGAACCCGGGACAACTTGATTAAAAGTCAAGTGCTCTACCGACTGAGCTAATATCCCATATCTTTATTATATTTGTTAACTGCGCTCGTTGTAGAAAATCTAACTGGGCTAGCTGGATTCGAACCAGCGAGTGCAGGAATCAAAATCCTGTGCCTTACCGCTTGGCGATAGCCCAATAGGGTGGGTACAGGGATTCGAACCCTGGGCCTTCAGAGCCACAATCTGACGCGCTAACCAACTGCGCTATACCCACCATGTGAGATAAGGCAAAACTCAATCTCAACGTGCTCGAAGGGATTCGAACCCCCGACCCACGGCTTAGAAGGCCGTTGCTCTATCCAGCTGAGCTACGAACACATTTCATACACTAGGTATGTGCAAATGAGTTGGATCGTTTCATTTGCAGAGCGGGTGATGGGAATCGAACCCACGTATCCAGCTTGGAAGGCTGGTGTTCTACCATTGAACTACACCCGCATGTACGGTTGCTGTTTGATTTTGAATCGGGGTGACAGGATTCGAACCTGCGACCTCCTGCTCCCAAAGCAGGCGCTCTAGCCAAGCTGAGCCACACCCCGGTCTATGTAAAATCAAGAACCTTGTCTTGCTTACATTTCCTTGTCTCTCACAGCGACAAAAGTTATTATATATTAGTTCATCTCAATTGTCAACACTTTTTTTATTTTATTTTTCAAAAAGTTTTAATCGAGATAATTGAGAGTGAAATGAGCATCACCAGCATCGTCAATCTCCATTATTATATAGGAAGGTTTGCGATTCTCCTGTCTCGGAAAAGAAAGACTTCCCGGATTGATTGCTATGATGTCACTATCTATCTCTATTACCGGCCTGTGGGTATGTCCATACATCACGATATCGGCGCCATGTGCAATGGCTTCCTGTTTCAGCATTTCATTACCCATTCCTATGTAATATCGATGACCGTGTGTTATCATAACACGATACTTACCTATTTGTAAAGTCTTTTCTGAAGGAAGTTCAGAAAAAAAATCATTATTGCCGCAAACCATCTCAACGGGGCAGCCTGCTGCCTCCTGAATCGTATATTCACTGCCTTCTACATCGCCAAGGTGGATCACCATATCCACCTTGCCGACCTTCTGCAATACTTTTAAATAATTCTCATTTCTATGATGTGTATCGCTCACGATCAATATTTTCATATTAATGACCATGCCTTTCTGTAACCTGCAAACTTTGGCGGTCACACTATGTCCCCTTTTACATTTCTTTCATCAGTACAGTCTTCATTTCTTCCAATGCTTTGCCACGATGACTGATTTTATTCTTTTCCTCCGGTGCAAGCTCTGCAGAATAGCAATGATACTCAGGCACATAGAAGATCGGATCATATCCGAATCCGTTCTCGCCTTTCTCCTCATATCCGATTCTGCCCTCTATCGTACCTCTGGTGACATGCTCGCTTCCATCCGGGCATACTGCCGCTATCACACAGACAAAGCGCGCAGTCCTCTTCTCATCTTCCACACCATCAAGTCTTTCGATCAGGTTCGCATTCTTAATATGATAGGATGTGTCTTCTCCCATATATCTTGCAGAATAAATTCCCGGCTCTTTATTCAGATAATCAATCTCAAGCCCTGAGTCATCTGCAAGAACTACAGCCTGAATGCCTTTTTGCTGCGCTGCTGTCGCGACTGCTCTTGCCTTGATCAGTGCATTTTCTTCAAAAGACTGTCCGTTTTCTTCTATATCTATATGAATATCTGCTTCTTTCATGGATTGGATTGGAAGCTTCATATCTGCAAGGATCATCCTGATCTCTTTCATCTTCCCTTCATTACCTGTCGCAAAAATAATTCTATCTGCCTTCATTTTCATCCTCATTTCTAATATGTACAAACTGCCACCTATTATTCTGAAGTAAAATACGTTGACAAGACCTGCTTATACATATCTGTCAGTGCGTTGATAAGCTTTCTGTTCATATCATATTCTGTCTCAGGTCTGCCTGTTGCCGCCTGCTTCGTATAATAGAAGGTCATTGCCGCCGGAACGGATGCATCATGTATCAACGTATATTCCTCTCCTGCATCCATCACCTGAATTTCCAAAGCGCTGTATACACGGTTCATACTGTCTGTCATAACAGTTGCAAGTTCAACCCCTCCAAAATCCGGGATAAAATATCCTGCATTGCACAATGTCTCGATCCTGTCCTGCCCGGCACCTTCCTCCACGCCAATGCCAAGCAGCATATCTGCATGTATCTGATTTGCAAAATCAACGACCTGCTGCTGTGAGTACTCTGTCTGCATCTGCCAGGTCTTATAGACCTTCATTCCATACGCTCCGGCTATTTTGTCCAGTTCCTGCATGTCCTGATTGACAAGTCTCTCTCTGTCTTTTAACGGAACATAAATTACAGATACGATCTGATACTGGCTTCTAAGCGGCACAAAAGATACCACCAGCTGATTCTCTTCCAGGCTCAGTTCATAGCCATATGCATCCTTACAGTACATCTCCAGGACAATGTCTTCCTGTTGCCTGTATACACCAACAGCATCCAGAATATTGGAATCTATCGTCACCAGAGAGCCCGACTCCAGACAAGAGGCAGCGCCCTTCATGGTTACTACCAGTTTCTCCTCTACGAAGTCTTCCCTCACAGTTACATGGTCAGCGCTCAGTTTCTGTGTCAGCGGAAGTATCAATTCTGATTGTGCCTTATCTTCTAATTCCACCTTCATATTATATCTGGCAACGCTTGTCTGTTCCTGTGGGGCATTGTCCTCTTGAAGCAGCACTACACTATAGGAATCAAAATAGGCTTCATTCATTTTAAAAATGACCATAACAGCACAGCTTACGACTGCAAATATAATTGTCCATATTACCGCATGTCTGTATAACTTATCCTGTCCCAAATGACTGACCATAGCTTATGCCTTTCTGGGTGGCTTAGGTCCCTGGAACTGATAATAATATGTCTTCATCATACCGTTATAGATCTTTCTGTTCTTATCGGCTTTTCTTCCGATGTCCTTCTGTGCATCTTCATAAGAAGTAATCAGATACAATGACCAGGTATCCAGAGCCTTGAAGCGTTCTCCAAGCTTACGGTAAAGTGGTGGAATATTGGCTTTTTCTTCCAGACGTTCACCATAGGGAGGATTCGTAATCAGGAATCCGTATTTATCTTTACTTGCAAGCTTCTCTACCGGTCGCTGTTCAAAATGCACAAGCTTCTCTACACCTGCAAGATGCGCGTTCTGACCTGCAATACGAACCATTTCTTCATCAATATCATATCCATAGATATGTGTCTCTATGGACATATCCACCATGGAACGTGCTTCATCATATGCATCATCCCAGTATACCCTGGGCACTACCTGCTCCCATTTCAGGGCTGTGAATCCACGCTTCATGCCAGGCGCCATATTGGCAGCCATCATAGCAGCTTCTATAGGAATCGTGCCGCTTCCGCAGAAGGGATCTACCAGTATTCTGTCCTCTCTCCAGGGAGTCAGCATGATCATGGCTGCTGCCAGGTTCTCTGCAATAGGAGCCTTGGCTGTAAATTTACGATAGCCACGCTTATGCAGGGAATCTCCTGTCGTATCCAGTCCTACAGTCACTTCGTCCTTCATCAGGAATACTCTGACAGGATAATTGGCTCCATCTTCCTTAAACCAGTTAATATGGTAGATATTCTTCAGGCGCTCTACCATTGCCTTTTTCATAATTGACTGAATATCCGATGGGGAGAACAGCCTGCTCTTAACACTGGCTGCCTTAGCTACCCAGAATCTGCCGTCAGCTGGTATGTATTCCTCCCAGGGAAGTGCCTTTGTATTTTCAAATAATTCGTCAAAGGTCTCTGCATGAAAGGTTCCTACTTTCACAAGGATTCTCTCAGCTGTCCTCAGACCGATATTTGCACGGCACACCGCCTCTTCATCGCCCAGGAAGGTTACACGTCCGTCTTCTACGAGCAGTACATCATAACCCAGATCAATAATTTCTTTTTTTAATACGGCTTCCAGCCCAAAATGGCAGGGAGCTATCAACTCATATTTTCTCATAACCTTATATTACATTCATATACAAAATGCGTCAATTAAAAAATATCCATTCACAGCAAAAAGGGCGGCTTCAAAAGCCGCCCCGTACCAGTTAGAATTTGCTGCTGTTGTTGGAATTGTTACGGCAGTTCTGCTGGTTGTTGCTGTCTTCGTATTCATTTCTGGAGTTCTGAGAATTCTGGGAGTTCTTGGAATCCTGATAATTCTTGGAATTCTGAGAATTGGTTGAATTCTGGGAGTTGTTCTTTGTGCTGTTATTGCACTGGTTGTTCTGATTCTGCTCGTCCTTATAATTGTTAGACATAAGATACCTCCAAATATTTGGGATTCTGCTTTACCATAATCCCTTTTTTCTCGAACATACTTTTTGTTTTTTGGTATGTTCTAACATGTCTTCATGTTACGTGAATAGCATTTGCATATTTGCACAAAAATATACCGTGCAATTTATTTACATATTTGGTTAACTTTTGTAACACTGTCTAAAACTGCCAATCAGTATTTGGTAAATTTTGTTTTTCAAAAACAATTGACCTTTTAGGTCATAATTGATATACTAATATCAGTAAAGAGATACTCCTTCAATCCTCTTTACAACCCTTATATATTAATTATTTATACTCCCCTTAACGAAAAGCGACTGCTTACGCAGTCGCTTTTCTATTTTCTTTTTTTGAAATTGTTTGACTTTCAAAGTCAATTATTGTAACCTTTTTCAAATTTTAGATACGAAAAGAACCGCTTATATACGGTTCTTTTCTCATTTTGCATAATCCGTCTGTCTACATAACTTCTTATCCATTGTTTCAATATCGCCTTTGCCAGGATCTGATAAGATGAATAACAAGCAATACCAACGACAGTGCAAGAATCGCAGGTGCAAAAAATGAAATCAGCGAGAAAGCCACTACAATCACAAGCATCATCAGTGCAAGCCCAATGATGCTTAACAGCCACCCGGGCAGATTAACCGTCTTATGATAACCTGTCTTCTGTTCCTGATCATCATTCTGATTCCTGTACGCACCTGTATTATTGTCCTGATAATAGCTTTGCCGTTCTTCTCCCATAGCAAATTTATTGCTCTCTTCAATTGTCTTCGCCAGAAGTCTTGGATCGCCAAGGCTGCCCAATACGTCTTCTTCCCGTCTGCCGCTGTTGATCTGGCTGCTAATATAATTTCTGTAATAATTCAAATTATCCTGTATGACATTATCCGGCACTTTGCCAATCAGTGCTTCACGGAAGCTGTTCAAAAATTCTTCCTGTCTCATATTCAAACTCCATTCCTTTATAAAAGGCACAAAAAGCTATAAGACGTGCCTGCTTGCGTTTACCATGACTGTATCGTATCATGTTTTAACGGAGTCGTAAATTGAAGTGGGCAATAATTTAGAAAAACATAAGAAATGCGGCCGGATTGCTCCAACCGCATTCATTATGAATAACCTTATTCAGTTATTGTAGTCGGTCAGCTTATTGAGCTTTCCAAGCGTCATACTGTGACTGGAACTCAGCTAATACATCCTGGTAACCAGCTTCATCAAGCGCTGCCTGGTAAGCTTCCAGTGTAGACTCTACGTCTGCTGCTGCGAAACCACCGTTCTCAAGAGGAAAACCATAAGTTTCAAATACATTCTGGCAAGCTGCGAACTGAGCTTCTACAGGGCTCTTGTCGAAACGGAAGCCTGCTGCTGGAGATGTCTTAGCACCGCCGTTGAAGTCTTCGTACAGATCTGCCTTATTTTCAGGCTCGCCTGCAACTGGTGTTACGATTGTAGCTGATGCAGATTCCCACATGGAGTGGTTGTACTTATCAGAATTCTGAACAACCTGGCCATTCTCGTCATAGCTGTAGTCTTCGCCTTCGATACCGAATGTCCACATATCAGCTAACTTGCTGTCTGTGTAAAGAAGACCCATGAAATCGACACAAGCCTTAGCCTGCTCTTCTGTACTGTTAGCTGTTACACACCATACAGAACCAAGAGCTGATGTGGAATGTGCCCATCTGTCTGTGATAGGTGTCATTACAACATCCTGACCATAACGGGAGTTAGCTTCTGCATTTACAGGGATATCTGTCCACCATGAGAATGCCCAATCCTGTGTCTGTGTTGTTGTATCTGTTGTTGTCTTTGTTACATCATCTTCTGAAATGTAGCCTTTTTCTGCCCACTCAGCCATTAATGTACAGAATTCCTTGTACTGGTCTGTCTGGATTGTATCTACTACTTCGTTTGTGTTCTTATCAACTGCTACCCAGTTAGCTGTTGCATCAGCTGTGAAGAAATCAAAATCATTGATGTAGAGTCTGTAGAACATTGCTGTCTTCTGTGTCAGCCAAGGATATTTAAGTCCTTCGCTCTTAGCATCTTCAAGCATTGGTTCGAGATCCTTCAGAGTCTTAACTGAAGATAAATCCCATCCATACTTGTCAGCCAGTTCCTTACGAGCCATGATATCATAGCCTTCTACGTTGTCCTTATATACAGGGATGAAGTAAATCTTGCCATCATACTTGGTAGCTTCCCACTGTCCTTCATCCATGGAGTTATATACGTCTGTACCCTGAATCAGGTCTGTCAGATCATATACTGCTTTCTGGGGAACCAGATCATTTGTACCGATTACACTTTCCCATGAAGCTGTCCACAGTAAGTTGATTTCATTGTTAGCCAGTGCAAGGTTAGCCTTGTCTGTATATTCACCGGAACCAATATCTGTCAGATTAACCTGAACATTGATCTTATCACCGATATACTCATTTACTGCATCCTGAACCTTCTTAACCTGTTCTGTGTCAGGATTTGCAAGGTTGAATGTTGCTCTGGTTACGTTGATTGTAACCTTATCACCTGAATCAGCTGCAGCAGTGCTATCCCCTGTAGAGCTACTCTCTGTTGCTGCAGCATTGTCTGTTGCAGGTGTTGTTGCAGCTGTGTCAGTGCCTGCGCTCGCACCGCATCCTGCTAAAAGTCCTGCAGACATTGCAGCTACCATTACTGTTGACAGTAGTTTGTTAATAGATTTTCTCTTCATAGAAAATAACCTCCCTTTTAATGTGTATATATTCACTAAAGTGCTGTTACCATTACAGACACCTTGAATATCGAAATAAGTTAACCTTTTACAGAACCAACGGTAAGACCCTTTACAAAATACTTCTGGAAGAAAGGATATACTACCATGATCGGTGCGATTACGACTACTACAGTAGCCATTGTTGCGGAATACTGTGGAATATTACCACCCATAGCTGCCCTTGCCGAAGCAGGTACGTTAGAGTTGTTCAGCAGGAACTCGATACTCTTCTGAATATTAACAAGCAGAAGCTGTAACGGTTTCTTGTTGTCTGATGTAATGTAAAGTAATGCGTTCTGCCAGTCATTCCAGTAAGCTGTTGCCATCATGAATCCAACAGCTGCCATTGACGGTTTCATCAAAGGCAATGTAATCTGGAAGAATGTTCTATACTCACCTGCGCCATCGATCTTGGCTGCTTCCATCAGTTCAGCTGGAATACTGTTTACGATGAAGGTTCTCAGGATGATTACATTCATTGTGCTTACACACAATGGCAAAATCAGTAACAGCAAGCTGTCTTTTAAATGGTAGTAGCTTGTAAAGATTATGTATCCGGAAAGCTGACCACCATTGAACAGCATGGGAATCAGTAAGTATACGGATAAGAATTTACCAAGTTTAAATCCTTTACGGCTGATTGCATATGCAAACATTGCCATAACCATCAATCCAAGGAATGTACCTACAACTGTTACGAAAATAGTAACACCATAGGATGTAAGTAACTGTTTACCATATCTAAGCACTGCATTAAATCCTGACATTGACCATTTCTCAGGAAAGAAGCTGAAACCATTCTGATTAATGGCAACTTCATCTGTGAAAGCCGCGATGAATACCAGTACAATAGGTAATCCGCAGAACAATGTATATAATAGAAGGAAGAAACCTAAAATATACTGGCCAATTCCTTTTCTTTCTCTCCTGGACGGAGCCAAGTCAGCCTTATTTCCTTTTCTACTCATGATGTCTCCTCCTTTAGAATAATGCATTTTCCGGTGCAATCTTCCGGACCATTCCATTAGCAAACAGCATCAGCAGTAAGCCTACAATAGACTGGAAGAAGCTGGTTGCGGCGGTGAATCCGAAGTTGGAATTCTTGAAAATTGCATTTAATACATAAGAATCGATAACCTGTGTTGTAGGATAAAGAATACCGCTGTTTCTTGTTACCTGGTAGAAAAGACCTGTATCAGATCTCATGATGCTGCCAACTGAAAGAAGTAACATAACTGTAATCATAGGCACCAGTGCAGGTAATGTAATGTGTCTGATCATCTGCCATCTGTTTGCACCATCAATCTCAGCTGCTTCATACAATGCTGTGTCGATACCTGCCAGGACTGACATATAAAGAACTGAACCGTAACCTACGCTGTTCCAGATCTTAACGATTGTCAGGATTGCCGGCCATAAGGACGGAGTGGAATAAAATCTTGTAGTTAAACCGAATGTATTGTTGAGGATACCGGTATCTGTACTGATGAATGCATATACAATGAACTGTACTGCTGCGTAAGAGATAAATACCGGGATGATCATGATCGTCTGCATGGTCTTTGCTACTTTTTTAAATACGAACTGGTCAATTGCAATTGCCAGAACTACATTGAGGAAAGTACCGATTGCTGTAAAGATTACGTAGTACATTAATGTGTTTCGCGTCATTGTAATAAAGGTTGTTTTGGAAGCCAGCAGATATTTGAAGTTATCCAGTCCGTTCCATGGGCTTGCCCAGATTCCTTTTGTGTAGTCAAAAGACTTAAATGCCATCACAAGACCAGCCATAGGCACATACATGATAAAAAGCAATATCAGGAATGCCGGAAGTGCCAGCACTACATGTGCCCTGTGTTTCCATGTGTTTTCTAAGAAGTCTTTCATAATCATCGTCTCCTTTTATTATTATTTCAGCTGTCTGTCCAAGACTGTATTGCCTTCTACCAGACACCCATTCACTGTATACTGTCCGATTATCGTAGATTTCGGTCTCTCGATAAGACTGATCAGCTTCTCTGCTGCGAGCTTTCCTATATCTACTGTGTTCTGACGATATGTGGTCAGGGGCGGATCAATCTGGGAAGCAATCTGGATGCCATCATAACCTATCAGTGAAATATCCTGTGGAATCTTCAGACCTCTGTTCTTTACCACATTCATTCCTCCAATCGCAGAGAAATCATCCGGATAAAAAATACAGGTGGGCGGTTCAGGCAGATCAATCAGATGATTTGTAAGAATACCTGCCGTATAGGAATCTCTGTATTTTGCTTCTCTTACATATTCCTCCGGTACTTCTATGCCCTTCTTCTCCATAAATTGATAAAAGGTTGATACCCTGTTCACCGTAACTGTGGATTCCTCTCCATGGATATATGCAATCCTGCGATGCCCTTTGTCATATGCATATTGCAGTAATGCCTGCATTCCTTCCACATTATCTGACATAATGGAGATTCTCCCATTATATACATAGTCGATCGTGACTACCGGCAATTCACCCTGTAACAATTCAATCACTTCAGCGTTCTTATAATCCGCAATGGCTATCATCACGCCATCCATTCCGCGATATATGCTGTGTTCTAAATAAGACATCCTGTCTTTTTTCAATCTTGAATTATTCAGGAAAGTAATATCGTAGCCGTTATTCTCAGCAGTTACTTTGAAATTCTCCAGTACCCATGCAAAGTAATCATGAGTCAGTCCGCTTCCGGCATCATCCTTATACAGGACTCCTATGTTATAACTCTTATTTGTCTTCAAGGCTCTTGCCGAGAAATTTGGATGATATCCCATCTCCCTTGCCTTTTGTTTGATCACAGCCTTTGTCTCATCACTGATGTCGCTATGATTGTTCAATGCTTTACTAACTGTAGCAACCGACACCCCACAGGTTGCAGCGATGTCCTTCATGGATACCATAAGGCTATGCTCCTTTCTTTCCAGAGATGTTTACGACTTAGGAAGAATTCCCCTTTTGTTTCCCCTTAATTTATTCCTTAATCGTTTACGTATTTTACTATACATCATATTGTACAATTTTGCAATAGGTTTTTGAAATTTTATATAAATTTTGCCATACTTGTATATACTGCAATAGTAAAAGTTGTTATTTTCTCTTCATATTTAGTCTGTTTCTATACGTTTTTTCGCTTAGCACCGAATACGAATACGCTTTATGTTCACTTCTTTTCGAATTTTCGTGTTTTCCTGCAATTTTCGCATTTTATTTGATTTTTTCCTTGTTTTTAGGATTTATATACTGTATAATGCAGGCATAAAGAACTACTTAAACGTTTTCTTAACAATGTACTATATTATTTCACTCAATAGTAAAGGAGAATACAATATGAAATTTGGTTATTTCGATGACGCCAACCGTGAATACGTCATCACGACTCCCAAAACTCCGCTGCCATGGATCAACTATCTGGGATGTAATGAATTCTTTTCCCTGATATCCAATACCTGTGGTGGATATACTTTCTATAAGGATGCGAAGCTGCTTCGTCTGACACGTTATCGTTATAATGATGTTCCTTATGATACCAATGGCAAATACTTCTATATAAAAGACGGCGATACCATATGGAATCCAGGCTGGCAGCCAACCAAGACCGAGCTTGATTCCTACGAATGCAGACACGGCATCGGATACAGCCGTTTTGCCGGTTCCAAGAATGGGATTCAGGCTAATATCCTAAGCTTTGTTCCTATGAATGATAACTGTGAGATCTCACAGTTAAAGATCAAGAACACCTCTGCCCAGGAGAAGAAGATCTCCATATTCTCCTATGTAGAATGGTGTCTGTGGAACGCAGATGATGATTCCCGCAATTTCCAGCGTAATTTAAGTACAGGCGAAGTAGAGGTCATCGGTTCTACCATTTACCATAAGACAGAATACAGAGAGCGTCGTAATCACTACGCTATTTATACAGTAAATGCTCCTATTGCAGGTTTTGATACAATCCGTGAAAGCTTCATCGGTACTTACAATGGTGCTGATAAACCACAGGCTGTTATTGCCGGTAAATGTACCAACTCCGTAGCAAGTGGATGGGCTCCTATCGCTTCCCAGCAGCTTGATATCACACTTGCTCCAGGTGAAGAGAAATCCTATGTCTTCTTATTAGGATATGTAGAGAATCCTGAGGATGAGAAATTTGAAGCACCTAATGTCATTAACAAAAAACCGGCAAATGCCATGATGGCACGTTATCAGACAGATGCAGATGTAGAGAAGGCTTTTGCAGAATTAAATACATACTGGGAGAACCTCTTATCCAAATACGTAGTAGAATCCTCCAATGACAAGGTCAACCGTATGGTCAATATCTGGAACCAGTATCAGTGTATGGTAACCTTCAACATGAGCCGTTCTGCTTCCTACTATGAATCCGGTATCGGCCGTGGTATGGGCTTCCGTGATTCCTGTCAGGATTTACTGGGCTTCGTGCATCTGATTCCAGACCGTGCAAGAGAACGTATCATTGATATCGCTTCTACACAGTTCCAGGATGGCAGTGCTTATCATCAGTATCAGCCACTTACCAAGAAGGGCAACTCCGATATCGGAAGCGGATTCAATGATGATCCGTTATGGCTGATTGCAGGTACAAGCGCTTATGTACGTGAGACCGGCGATCTGTCCATCTTAAAGGAAATGGTGCCTTTTGATAATGATATGAGTGTTGCAACTCCTCTGATGGATCACTTAAAGCGTTCCTTTGATTATACAGTAAACCACAAGGGACCTCACAATCTGCCACTGATCGGTCGTGCAGACTGGAATGACTGTCTGAACCTGAACTGCTTCTCTGAGCATCCGGGCGAATCCTTCCAGACCTTTGGTCCAAGTGAAGGACCTGTTGCAGAATCCGTTTTCATCGGTGGAATGTTCGTAAAATACGGTGAAGAATATGCACAACTGGCAGAGCTTCTGGGTGATACAGCAGAAGCTGCAAGAGCACGTAAAGAAGTAATGCTTATGAACGAAGCTGTCATGAAAGATGGCTGGGATGGTGAATGGTTCGTAAGAGCTTATGATGCTTACAGCCACAAGGTAGGTTCTAAGGAATGTGAAGAAGGTCAGATCTACATTGAGCCACAGGGCTTCTGCGTTCTGGCTGGAATTGGTGTAAAGGAAGGTCTTGCACAGAAGGCTCTGGATTCTGTAAAAGAAAGACTGGATACCAAATATGGTGTTATGATCCTGCAGCCTGCTTATACAAGATATCACCTCGAACTTGGTGAAATCTCCTCCTATCCACCCGGATATAAGGAAAATGCAGGTATCTTCTGCCACAACAATCCATGGATCTCTATCGCTGAGACTGTCATCGGACGTGGTAACAGAGCCTTTGAAGTATATCAGAAGACCTGTCCTGCTTATGTAGAAGATATCAGTGAGATTCACAGAACAGAGCCATATGTATATTCCCAGATGGTAGCCGGTCGTGATGCCAAATATCATGGTGAGGCTAAGAACAGCTGGCTGACAGGTACTGCGGCATGGACATTTGTAAATGTTTCCCAGTATATTCTTGGTGTATATCCTACACATCACGGTCTGAGCATCAATCCTTGTATTCCTGAAGGATTCGGTGATTTCAAGCTCACCAGAAAATACCGTGATGTGAACTATCATATCACCGTAAAGAATCCTGAGAATGTACAAAAGGGTGTCGCATCTATGACTGTAGACGGCAAGGCTGTAGAAGGACATATCATTCCTTATGAAGCCGGCAAGACTGATGTAAATGTAGAAGTTATAATGGGGTAATGTAATAAAAAAGCTTCCTGTTGAATGCATATAAGCATTCACAGGAAGCTTTTTACATGATTCTGAATAGTTACAACCTGTTTAATGTTCGCACTTCCAGAAGTATGCAGAATATGGTGGAAGCTTACTTCCCCCTCCAAAGTCATGCGGTTCCCCGGTAATCAGATCTATGGCTGTGCCGCAGCCTGCATCAAAGTGCGCTGTATATTCGTTCTCATCTGCGTTGATGGCAACAAGCACTCTCTCCTCATCTGTCTTTCGTTCAAAGATACACTGTCTGTTGGTCAGTACAACGGAACGGAAATCGCCATATTGCAGGGCATTGCTTGACTTCTTCGCCTCGGCAAGCTTAGAAATCCACTCTGATAAATCATTCCATACAGGTGCATCGAAGCAGGCTCTCAATGCAGGATCCCCTTCTGACTTCTGTGCCTTCGCCCCCCACTCACTGCCATAGTATACACAGGGAATACCCGGCATGCCAAAGCACATTGCATAGATCAGTGGCAGATGCTTCTCATTGGTCAATATGCTCGCTACTCTGGTCACATCATGGTTATCTACAAAGGACAACAGGTGCTTGCCCCTGTACAGTGTCCAGTTCTCCGGTCCGAACTGTCTGAGCAGAGAATGTACGATTTCAAACAGGTTCATGGAATTAAAGCTGCTGTACAAGCCCTTATAGCATTCATAATTGGTAGCTGAATGCAGCATATCGTCGCCCACAAGTCTCTTATAATCACCATGCAGCATCTCGCCTACCAGGAAGAAATCCTGTTTCCTGCTGTCACAGAAGCTGCGCAGCCGTCTGCAGAACTCCGGTGAAAGACAATATGCCACATCCAGTCTCAGACCATCAATATCAAATTCATTAATCCACTGTGCCACACTCTCCAGAATATGAACCACTGCTTCTTCATTTCCAAGATTCAGCTTTACCAGATCATAATTGCCTTCCCAGCCTTCATACCATAATCCATCATGATATGGGGAATCCCCCTGAAAATTCAACATGAACCAGTTGCGATACTGTGAATTCTCCCTATTCTTTAATACATCCTGAAAAGCCCAGAATCCTCGTCCTACATGGTTAAATACACCGTCCAGTATCACTCTGATGCCGTTCTCATGTAATCTGGCAATGACCTCTTTCAAATCCTCATTGGTTCCCAGTCTCTTATCTACCATTCTGTAGTCCCTGGTGTTATATCCATGTGTATCGGATTCAAATACCGGTGAGAAATATACTGCATTCACGCCCAGCTTCTTCATATGTGGAATCCAGTCCACTACTTTCAGAATCCTGTGTGTCAGTACTCCATCATTTTCAAATGGTGCTCCACAGAATCCTAAAGGATATATCTGATAAAATACACTTTCATATGCCCACATCTCTTACTCCCGCCTTTCTTCATTCTTAGTAACGTGTACACTATAAGTATATCATTTTCTGTCGTTTTTTAAAGTTTTCTGTTAATTTATTTTGTGAAATGCCATGAAAAATCTCTCCTTTTTCATATCATATTTTCATCGTAAATGATTCCTTTTTTCCACATTTATATGATGTTCGTCGTGACAAACAGCCTTAAAAGGTTGAGAAAACCACAATTTCCACAAAGTTATCCACACCCTTGTTATTTAATTGAAAATGCACATTTTAAGTTGCGAAGCTATGAATAACGTGCGTTTTTTTATTGTTTTACTGTTTTTTTACGTTTTATCAATGTCAGTCATATTCTATTTTTACACATTTATAACCAGTCATTCCAGAACTTTTCCACTCTTCTTGAGACTTCATCCACATTAACGATTTCATACTGGCTCCATTCTCTTGGAAACATCCTTCTATACTGATATGTCATAAAACGCTCATCCAGAAGAACAACAACTCCCACATCCTCTGCGGTACGAATCACCCGCCCCGCGGACTGCAAAACCTTATTCATGCCAGGATAACGGTATGCATAATCAAAACCATTGTCTCCCAGTTCGTCAAAGTATTCTTTCAGCAGTTCTCTTTCACAGCATACCTGTGGCAATCCGGTTCCGACAATCAACGCCCCGATAAGGCTGTCATTTTTCAGGTCAATTCCTTCTGAGAAAATTCCTCCCATAACACAGAAGCCTATCAGAATCTTATCTTCTTCCTCTTCTATCTCAAAGGCTATCTCCGTATTCAGGTCACATCCTTCATTGCCTGTGAAGCGTTTCAGGAAATCCTCTCTCATTGATTCGCTCATATATTCTTCCTGAAGAATACATTCCATACATTCCTCATTGTAATAGTATTCCATAAAGCAGTCATATACTTCTTCCAGAAATGCATGGGAAGGAAAAAACACCATATAATTGCCATATCGCTGCTGTACCACTTCATAAATATATCTGGCGATTCTCTGATATTCTTCATCACTTCGTCTCACATATTTACTGGTCACATCATTTGCCAGAATCAGCTTCTTCTTTTCTTCCTGAAAGGTGGACTGTGCATAGACTTCATAATCCTGCTCTTCCCCACCCAGAAGCTTCTTATAATATTGTATGGGCAGAAATGTTGCAGAGAACAGAATCGTGCTGCGTCCTCTGTACATACAGTTCTTGAGATTGTTCGCAGGATTCACGCAGAAGAGCTTGAGCATAAACTCCCCCTCCTGCATCTGCTGACTGTACACCACATAATTATCGTCCATAATTTCATACATATTCAGGAAATGAGCAATATCAAAATAAAAATCCAGAAGCTCACTGCGCTCCGGCATACTGTCATGTTCCTCCAGAAATTCATCCATGGTGGCATAGGCTCTGGTCAATGCCATAACAAAAGGCGCAATCATGTCTTCCCTTCTGTAATTCACACATTCCCGCTTCATAGCCAGAAGCTCCTTATTGCATTTCTCCAGCTGCCTCTCCAACTTGGGACTTTCCTTCTTGACTAATTTCTTCATTTTGAGAAAATCTTCCTTGAAAAGGGCTGCACTGTACATCTCTCTGCCTCTCTCCAGCAGATTGTGCGCCTCATCAATCAGGAATATATAATCTTTGCTTCCAAGTCCTTCTGCAAAAAAACGTTTGAGATACACATTCGGGTCAAATACGTAGTTATAGTCACATATGATGGCATCCGCATACATGCTCATATCCAGACTCATTTCAAAGGGGCATACCTGATGCTTTCTTGCCCATTCCAGAATAATATCTCTTGAAAACATATTCTCTGACTGAAGCAGTTCATACATTGCATCATTGATTCTGTCAAAATGCCCTTTGGCATAAGGGCAGTAATCCGGGTTACACTCTGTTTCTTCCATGGGACATATTTTGTCTTTTGCCGTAATGACCAGTACTTTCATTGCAAGACCATGCTCTGCCAGCAGTTTGAAGCAGTCCTGTGCCACGGTTCTTGTGATCGTTTTGGCTGTCAGGTAAAATATCTTCTCAGCCATGCCCTCTCCTATGGCTTTTACCGATGGGAATACCGTAGATATCGTCTTACCTACTCCCGTAGGTGCTTCCAGAAATAGCTTACGTCTATGGTAAATAGTCTGGTATACATAAGTTACCAGTTCTTTCTGTCCTTCTCTATAAGAAAATGGAAAAGACATCTGTTTGATAGACTCTGTTCTCTTCCTGTTCCATGCAAACTGAAAATCTGTCCATTTCTTGTATTCAAGCAGTAACTGTGTGAACCATTCGGATAATTCGTCAAAAGTATAAGATTCATGGAAATATTTAATCTCTTCTGTCTCCATATTACAATAAGTCATGCGAACACCTGTTGTAGATATCCCATTCTGGCTTGCATAGATATAGGCATAGCATTTTGCCTGTGCAAGATGAACTCCTACAGGCTTGTTGATTCTCTTCAAATCTCTGTATGTACCCTTGATCTCATCTATCACGACCTCATCCATGACACTGTTCATATCCGTGGGCAATCCGGCACTTTCCTCGATTAATACCTCTGAATCCTGTGCTTCTACCCGCTGATTCCAGAGCGTATCTATGATTCCATCTGCCCTGCCTTCGATCACCACATCATACTCCTGTGTCTTCCAGACGTGGCGAAGCATGACTTCTGCATGATAATCACTGCCCATTCTGCGCTGGATCATCCTGTGTATGCGTCCGCCCTCCTGCATGGCTGTATCGGAGCCGCCAGTTCTTCTGTTATCAATATTACCCTCTCTGAGAATAAATTCTACCAGCTGTCTTACTGATACTCTGATCTCCATACGGCTCCTCCTTTTTATTCTTATGTACTCTCCAGGTCTTCCTCATTATGCAAAAACTCCCCGTCACTGCTTATAGTACTATAACAGTAACAGGGAGTCAAATATGCTCATACAACAGAAATACTTATGCTACGCAAAGTGTGTTTACATAACTTTCAAATTCATGGTTATCACCAGCGTACTTTACTGTAAGCGTAGAATTAAAATCCAGACCCATAACTCCTAAAATGGATTTCGCATCAATAATAAAATGATTATAGAAAATATCAATATCAAAATCACACTGAGATGCCTTGTTCACAAAGTCCTTTACTTCTTCCGGTGTCATTTTAATTTTACGTTCTTTCATGTCCTTATACCTATACCTTTCTGGCATCTATCATCCACAGACGATAGAGCGCACAACCGTTTCTTTACCTTATGCGGTAAACATCCACATGTCAATGCATGGGATCATTATTTCTTATTCACGTGCTTATTATACACGAAACTGACATGATGTAAATACATATTGGAAACTTTCGTGAATTATGTCGTTTCCATGTTCCTATTTAAGTACAATCTGGAATATTTCTTGTCAAATTATCCATTAAATCCGGTTAAAAACTGTCGCAATTTTATATTTTTAACTTAAATTTGTAATTTTCATTATACATTTTAATTTTTTATCACCTAAACTCCACCATATATGGTCGAAACCACTTAGGAAGCATATTCATCTGTAGCCCCGGATTCTTTCTCTCCTGTATGGCAACACTCTGACAGAAACACGTAAACAACTCCCTGTAAATTGTCTCATTCTGTGAGAAATGCAGCATACTCGTATCAAAATTCTGATACGTGACAAGATACCAGTCATGAAATTGTGGATGAAGCCCAAATATACCTCTGTTCTCATCATAGATAATAAAATTGTCCGCAGGCAGACGGTCTGCAAAATGTGGAATCAAAAATGTAAGAATATCGCTTTTTGGTGCGATTCTTGCATACAAAATCCCATTCTCCAGTTCTTCAAATCTTAGAAATTCTCTCCAATGGTTCAATTCTCTGGATGTCCGCCTATAATAGGAAAATGTTCTGTTCACTGCCTCTACATGAAGCCGTTCCAGAATTCTCCTATCATGAGTCCACAACCCCAAAACGATCGTATGGTATACAGCATCTGCTTTCTCTTCCCCTTTTGAAACCATTGCCAGACACAGATCATAAAAACCGCTTTCTCCAAATTCTTTTTTCAATGTCCTGATGACTTTCTCTGCCTTGCCTCTGTCAGTATCAATATGCTGATAGTAACAGGACAATCTCTGTATATACGGTTCCTCTGTCAGAAGATGGATTCTATCGTGGCTGTCTATCTGTTCCTCTTTCTTAATCTGATATGCCTCATAGATTCCACTCAATATCCCGTCTATACTGTCTTCGCAGATCAGTGCATATTCATATTCTTCCATTATTTCTGATAACCATACCTTTCCATAACCTGCATACTATTTGCAAAACTGATTTTGTTCATACTGCCTTATCCCTGTTATCACCTTGTTGCAGCATTCTGACATTCTCCGTACTGTCATCCAGCAGCGATAACTGCTTATAGGTTATCCCATTCTGATCAAAAGGCAGCTTCTCATGTATGGAAAGAAGATTTCTGGTAATATAATCTTCCTCCAGTTTGGTAGGATACATCATTTTGCCACTACAGGTAATAAAATACAGTGCTCTCCTTAATACAACACCCATCTTCTTGAGATCCTCGAAGCCAAGTCTGGCGGTCTTTCTTGCACCGCATATCCTTCTGGCACTGTTGACACCAATACCCGGCACTCGAAGAAGCGTATGATAATCAGCCCTGTTGATCTCCACCGGGAACTGTTCCAGATGCTGTAATGCCCAGTCACACTTGGGGTCAAGCAGAATGTTGAAATTAGGTCTTTTCTCATTCAACAGTTCTTCCGCTCTGAACTGGTAGAACCGCATCAACCAGTCTGCCTGATATAACCTGTGTTCCCGAAGAAGTGGCGTTCCCGTATGAAGTGCCGGCAACTCCTTATCTTCATTGATACTGACATAAGCAGAATAGAACACCCTCTTTAGCTCAAAATTATCATACAGTCCCTGCGCTACTGCCATGATCTGATAATCGCTCTCCGGTGTGGCTCCCACGATCATCTGCGTAGACTGCCCTGCGGGTACAAAATCAGGCGCATGACGGTATATTGCCACTTCATTTCTCCCCTGCCGGATTCCCTGTTGGATCTGGCGCATCGGTGTCAGAATGTTCTTGCGATGTTTGTTTGGTGCAAGCTTTTTAAGACCGTCTGCTGTAGGTAATTCCAGGTTCACGCTCATTCTGTCTGTAAGATACCCTGTCTTCTGTATCAGAACAGGATCCGCTCCTGGTATGCCTTTTACATGAATATATCCACGAAAATGATAAACATTGCGAAGCTTATAAACCACCTGCCATATCATTTCCATCGTCTGATTGGGAGTACCTATAATGCCGGAACTCAGAAATAAACCTTCTATATAATTACGGCGGTAGAAATTCATCGTCAGTTCACAGACCTCGTCCGGCGTGAATGTGGCTCTGGGTACATCATTACTGCGGCGGTTAAGACAGTACTTGCAGTCATAGATACATTCATTGGACAGTAAAATCTTCAATAGTGAGATACATCTTCCATCTGCTGCAAAGCTGTGGCAGATTCCTGCAGATATGCAGTTTCCCATATCCCTGCCATTGCCCTTACGACTCACTCCTGAGCTACTACAAGATACATCATATTTAGCTGCATCACTTAATATCTTCAGTTTATCCATTATGTTCTGACTACTGGGAGTAAACATTTCTACTGAGACATCATATTTATAATTTTTCTGCATTTCTTCCTCTTTTTATTTCTAATTTTAAATTAGAACTTGCGTTCCGAATATTTGTTTGTTACACTATACCATACATACGTTCTGAATGCAATACTCCTTTTTATTTTTATCCGAATAGAAAAAGACAATAAATGTCTTAAAATGTACGACTTTTTGACTTCCTAATTGTCATTTTTTTTACTATAATAGATATACGTTTGCAAACAATTCAAGAAAGGTAAGGGGTTACTTTTATGACTGCATTTGAGTGGTTCTATTCTTTTCTCAGGAAACATAACCGTAAGATGTTCTTCGGTCTTGTCCTGGTCACGATCATCTCCATACTGGCTATCGTAAAGCCTATCGTATCCGGTGCCATTGTAGATGACGTTATCACTGCCGGGCAATATGATCTTCTGCCCTGGCTGATTGCATTGCTGATCCTGATTACGATCATTCGTGGTGTACTCCGTTACTGGTCACAGGTCATCTTCGAGACCTGTTCGCAGGATGTCCTTTATTCCATGCGTGATACTGTATACCGCAAGCTTCTTCAGGAAGATTTCGCATTCTATAATAAGAAGCGTACCGGTGATCTCCTGAGCCGGCAGACAGGTGATATGGATGCAATCCGACATTTCGTAGCATTTGTTATTTATCAGGTCTATGAAAATGTATTTCTGTTTTTCTTCGCCCTGATCATGATCTTCACGGTAAGCTGGCAGCTGGCTCTGTGCATGTGCATCATCCTGCCTTTTGCCGCAGCCGTAACATTCAGTCAGACAAAGGAAGGACGTCCACGATTCCAGCATATTCGTGAACAGTTCTCCTCCCTGAATACCTTTGTTCAGGAAAATGTCAGTGGTAACCGAGTGGTGAAGGCTTTCTCCAAGGAAGATTACGAGATTCAGAAATTTAATAAGGAAAATGATGCTTACCGCGATGCAGAGCTTGCCGCAGCTGAAATCTGGACAAAATATGTGCCTCTTTTTGAATTTCTGTCCAATATGCTGACCGTTATCCTTATGCTGGTGGGAAGTATCATGGTTATCCGCGGCAGCATGACCCTGGGTAATTACGTTACGATCAATGGTTATCTGTGGATGCTGATGAATCCTCTGCGTCAGATAGGCTGGCGTATCAATGATATTCAGCGTTTTACCACTTCTGTTGAGAAGATATATGCTACATACAGCGAAGAACCTGATGTAAAACGACCAGTCAGCGGCATTGGGAAGAAGCGTCTCAACGGAGATGTAGAATTTCGAAATGTCTCCTACAGTGCAGATGATGAGGATATCATCCATAATGTAAGCTTCCATATTAAGAGTGGTCAGACTGTAGGTATTCTTGGTTCTACCGGCTCTGGCAAATCCACGATCATGAATCTGCTTTGCCGTTTCTATGATGTTACAGATGGTGAAGTTCTGGTGGATGGCATCAATGTAAAAGACCTGGATCTCTACAATCTCAGAGCCAATATCGGTATGGCAATGCAGGATGTATTCCTTTTCTCAGACACCGTAGAGGGTAATATAGCCTACAGCCGCCCTGACTGTCCTTTTGAAGAAGTACAGAAGGCTGCCATTATGGCCGATGCGGATGCGTTCATTCAGGCAATGCCTGATGGCTATGATACTATTGTAGGAGAAAGAGGTGTGGGACTTTCCGGTGGGCAGAAACAGAGGATTTCTCTGGCAAGAGCACTGTTAAAGGAACCGTCTATTCTGATTCTGGATGATACCACATCCGCTGTCGATATGGAGACTGAGAGCTACATCCAGAAGCAGTTAAGCTCTATTGACCATCAATGTACGATTTTTGTAGTCGCATACAGAATCTCTTCTATCAAGGATTCTGATGTTATCCTTGTCCTGAATAATGGTCATATCGTAGAACAGGGAACACATGACGAATTACTGGCAAAGAATGGCTACTATGCAACTGTATTCCGCCATCAGTATGGAGAATACGAACAATATACCAAGCAGGAATCAGGAAAGGAGGAATATCATGGCACGAAATAAATATGACATTGACGAAGTGATGGAAGATAAATTTGACATCAATCAGTTAAAAAGGCTTTTTACCTATGTGCGCCCTTATAAAGGGCAACTGGCACTTGCCTTATTCCTGATGCTTTCCTCTTCAGCACTGACTATGCTCTTTCCTACTTTCATCATGAAAATCATGGATGAATACATACCAGCCGGAAACATTCATGCCATTGTACAGATTACTATCATAACAGTTGTTATTATTCTGTATTCCTGCATCTGCATCCGCTGGAAGATACGAATTACCAGCCGCATTGGACAGGAGATTGTCCACCAGCTCAGAAGTGATATCTTCTGCCATTTGCAGGAGCTGCCTTTCTCATACTACGATGAAAGACCTCATGGCAAAATCCAGGTCAGAGTGGTAAATTATGTAAACAGTCTGAGTGATCTGTTGTCAAATGGTATCATCAATACGATTACAGATATGTGCAACCTGATTTTTATTCTGATTTTTATGCTGACACTTCATGTAAGACTGACCTTGATCTGTCTGTGTGGCCTTCCCATTCTTGCTGCAGTCATTATTGCTGTGAAGAAGAAACAGCGCAGTGCCTGGCAGATACAGAGTAATAAGCAGTCCAACCTGACGGCATATATTGCAGAAAGTATCAATGGTATCCGTGTCACCCAATCCTTTGTCCGTGAAAATGAGAATACTTCTATCTTCAACAGGTTAAGCGGCAATTATCGTGATGCCTGGATGCGTGCAGTCAAATACAACTTCCTGATGTGGCCTTGTATAGATTCCATCTCTACAGTAACAACTGCTATTATATATGTAGTCGGTATCAGCTGGATATCAGGAGAACTATATGGAGTTACAGTAGGTGTACTGATTGCCTTCTCCTCCTATATCTCCAGATTCTGGGAACCTATTAATACACTGGCTTCTTTCTATAATTCCCTGCTGACTGCCATTGCTTATCTGGAGAGAATCTTTGAAACAATTGATGAACCGGTCAATGTCAAGGATGCCCCTGATGCAGTTCCAATGCCACCAATCAAGGGGGAAGTGCGCTTCCAGAATGTATGCTTCAGCTATGAAGACGGTGTACAGATTCTGAACAATGTGAACTTTACTGCCAAGCCTGGTGATACCTATGCTATTGTAGGACCTACAGGCGCCGGTAAATCCACAATTGTAAATCTGATCAGCCGATTCTATAATGTTGACTCCGGTACAATTACCATTGATGGCACGGATATCTCAAAGGTAACTCTCTCCTCCCTGCGTAAGCAGATGGGGATTATGATGCAGGACAGCTTTATTTTCTCCGGCACTATAATGGATAACATCCGTTATGGTAATCTGAATGCTACTGATGAGGAAGTCATTGCCGCTGCCAAGACAGTATGTGCACATGATTTCATTATGGATATGGAAGACGGTTATCAGACGCAGGTCAATGAACGGGGCAGCCGCCTCTCTGCCGGTCAGAGACAGCTTATCAGCTTCGCAAGAGCCCTGTTGGAGAACCCGGCTATCCTGATACTGGATGAAGCCACTTCCAGTATTGATACAGAAACTGAGATTTTATTACAGAAGGGCTTGAATAAACTACTGGAAGGACGTACTTCCTTTATCATTGCCCACAGATTATCTACGATTAAAAATGCCAACTGCATTATGTATGTAGACAAGGGAAATATTCTGGAGAAGGGTACTCACGAAGAACTCCTTGCAAAACAAGGAGAATATTATAAATTATTCATGTCCCAGTACGATTTCCTGAATCAGAATTAATTAACCTTAAACCTAACACAAAAATCCATGGTCATTCAAATGTGTGGACGACCATGGATTTTTTATCACTTGTTTATGTTTTTATACGAACTGATTTCTCTCTGCATCATAATGATAATCAATAGATGCAAGCTTCTCTGTAATCTCTTTCTCGTCTGCATCCAGATCCTCACACAGTGCATCCAGGCTGCTATAGAAGTCACGCAGCTTCAGATTTACAAAGCTCAATAACATTACCGGGTCTTTTGGTATCATCTTTCTCTTCCTCCTGTTAATTGCTAAGTCCTACTATAATTAATTCTACACTCATAAGATCGCTCATTCTACCGGTTTTTACATCTTCATCCGCCTGAACACATTCACTGACAGCTTCCATCAGCTGTTCCTGTTTGAAACGCATAGCCTGTGGAATATATTTCTTTTTCAGGAAATAGGCATTCAATCCAGTCTTCTGGGCTATGGTATTATCGTCATACCCTTTCGCTTTCATTTCCCTTACCTGCAACAGAATGTTGAACTGTCTGGCTATTAGCGCAAGTATCTTGAGTGGAGCTTCTTTTAATGCTAATAAGTCATAATACAAATCCAGTGCCTGCTTCTGTTTCTTATCTGCCACTGCTTCCACCATATCAAATATCTTATTCTGCACTCTTACAGTGCACAGTTCTTCCACATCCTTTGCCGTAATGCCTTCTTCTTCATACTTATAACATATTAATTTCTCAACTTCATGGCGAATATTCTCCATATCTGTACCGGTTCTGTCCAGCAGAAGATTCAGTGCATCCGGGGTAATCAACTTATTTTCCTTCTTGAGCAGTCCCATGATCCACTTCTTCAAGGTATTCTCATCCTGTACATCACAGACTGCTGCATAACCATTAGACGACACTGCTTTAAAGAGCTTGCTTCGCTTATCTACCTCTTCTTCAACAAATATCATATAAGTAGTTTCAGGAATATGTTTGAGGAAATCAACCATTTTCTCATTTCCCGTCTTCATCCAGCCGCTGTTTTCAATTACGATCACTCTGCGCTCTGCAAAGAAGGGCATAGTCCCTGCCATGTCTACAACTTCATTCACATTGATGTCTTTTCCGGCATAGATGCTGCAGTTCATGGTATCATCCGGCGACACCAGTGCGCATTTCAGTTTATCACGATACTGCTTACGCAGATATGCTTCTTCTCCATACAACAGGTATACATGGACAAATGTTCCCTCTTTGATATCCTGTATGATTCTCTTCATCGCTTCACCATGCCTCCTGTTAAAGTTTCACTATTCTGCCAGCAATACCATCTTATCATAGTTACCCGTCTTTTGCCATATATCTCCGATTTTCATTTTGGAAGTGCCATTATGTGTTCTTTCAGTTTTAACCGCTTACCCGAAACAGTCAGCATAACAGCCCCGCTTTCATCTGTTCTATATACTGTTGTTCCAACCTGCCGCAATCGTTCCAATACTTCCGTATGAGGATGTCCATAACTGTTATTCTCTCCACAGGAGATCACTGCTATATCAGGTTGCAGCTGATTCAGCAAAAGCTCAGAATTAGAGTATCGTGAACCATGATGCGCCACCTTATAGTAATGACATTTCCAGTCCGATGGTAACGACCTTGCCACTGCCATCTCCCCATCTTCTGTCACATCCCCGGTAAACAACGCATGAAACTCACCATATTCCAGCTTCATTACCAGCGAATATCCATTACGGTCCTGTGCCTGATATTCTGCCTCGGGATGCAGGATCTGTAATCTCATTTTTCCCGCTTCCATATAGTCGCCACTTTTTACATGACGCAGGGGAACTTTCTGCTCTTTACACAATTCTCTTAGTGCTTCATATTTCTCATCCTTCTTTGCAGCCTGTGCAATGACGACCTGTTCTATCCGGATTCCCTGCGGGTTCTCCAACAGCTCCCTCACACCAGATATATGGTCTTCGTCCAGATGTGTCAGAAATACAGCATCTAATCTATCTGTACCCGTATATTTCAGAAATGGGACCAGGGTGTACCGGGCAAGCTTACTCTCCGAAGTGGAACCACCGTCAATCAGATAATGTTCTCCCTTATCCGTCTCCAGCCAGATGCCATCCCCCTGTCCTACATCCATCACGGTTATTTCCAGCTTCCCATAGGTTCTATGCGTCAGCATTATAACCGCTGCAAGAATCCAGGTCATTTTTAACCAGTATGGAATGACCTGTGTTCTCTCTTTCTTCAGATACTGATGGATTACATACAGTAATATTATAACAATATAAAAAATCACGATTCTCCACACGGCTGGTCTTCCCACAATCCAGGTCGAGCCGGGTAACTTCAACGATCCTTCACACAGCAGATCAAATCCCTGCAATATCAAATGGCAGCCCTGCGCCGCCAGATAGGCGGTTCCACGCATGACCCCCCAGGAGAAAGCACCGAAGCCTATACAAACCAGCCCCAAAATCATGACTATTCCCATTGCAGGAATAATCAACAGATTCAGCAGAAATGAATAGATTGGGAACTCATAATAAAACCACAGCATGATAGGAAAATGTACTGTAAAAACAGCGAATCCACCTGCTAACCCCTCACGTATCTTTGTTAATCTCTTATATATCCATGCTTTATCTCCCATTCCTTTAAATGACATCTGTGTCATGTCTGTTTTTATCACATCCAGCATACAGCCGATTCCAAGAATTGCCCCAAAAGACAGGAGAAATCCTGCATGATACAGGTATAGTGGCTGTTCCAGCAATACGCCTGCTGCCGCAAGTGCCAAAGCTGTCAGCATATCATAAGTTCTATGCAGAAGCTGCGCCCCCATCTTTAATGCAAACATGAAGATGGCACGATATGCAGAAGTACTCATTCCAACCATATCCCCATACAACAGCATCAGAATGATTGCAACAACTGAACACAGCCAGCCCGGTATCTGCAATCTTCGCAAGGCTTCATACAATCCCATGCCAAGAATCGTAATATGTACCCCTGATATAGCCAGCACATGTGCAATCCCACTTTTCTGATAGAGCTGCTTCTTTTCGGTATCCAGCTCCTGCTTATTCCCCAGCAGAACTGCCTTCATAACGGCTGCATCCTGTTCTTCCATGCACTGTTCCAATATTCTCTCCAATTGTCTGCGCAGACGATAAAGAGACTCCCGATAGAAGCTGTATTGCCCGCTTTGTGTCAGGAGTCTCCCATTTTTCATCTGATAGTATACCCTCTGCACTCTATAGTATTCTCTCTGGTCAAAGCCGCCTGGATTTCTGCTCTGTCTGAAATTCATTGCTTTCCCCTGGACTGTTACCACACTGCCAAGCTTCGGTTCTGTTACATCTGACATGTAACACAGAAATCCCTCTTTGTCCTTGTCCTCAAGATATAGAATCAGATTACCATCTTTATATTCCTTTGCCGTAACAATGCCCTGTCTGGTCACAACCTGTCCTTCCTGTTCCTCAGATAAGGCATGCTCCTGCATCGGCTGTATGTGAAGCATTATAAAAACAGCGGCCACAAATGCCATACATACTAAGCATAGTGGTCTTCTCATTTATTCTTCCTTTTCTATTATTATGACTTTTGCATGATACCAACGGATTGTTCCGCACTACGTGGTATCATTGTAATAGTTGCAGATTTCTTTCAAAGATTGTAGTCAGATTATATTTATCACGGAACTTTACATCCTTCTTACCATCTATGGATATCTGCACTTTATTAATATTACTTAATTCTACCAGTGAATTAGTGATCGAATATATCGTGACATCACTGGTTACCTGATTTACAGGCGTCAGGAATGCACTGTCCAGGTTGACATAACATATTCCATCTTTTACCGTCACTCCAAGAAGCTTCGTGTCCGGATTAATTGTCGGATAGGATTCATCATTGGCAGGTCCTGCAATCAGCTGTTCCACAACAAGCTTCTCCATGGAAATATTGGACACATCAATGTTATGCACCAGCTCCCTGTTAATTGGAATCAGCCCATCTCCGGTCTCATTGGCAAAATACAGGCGAATCGTTACCTTTTCATAGGAATTCATCTGCTCGCCCTCGTTATCAACGAACATATCTGCTGTCATGATTCCAAGCGGATTGCCCGCCATATCCATAAGCGGCTCTCCGGCTATTGTAATCATCACATACCCAACATCCGGTATCTGTGTGAGACTGCGCACCACCGCTGCTCTGGTCAAAACTTCTGTCGTTTTGGACAATTCTTTGTATTTTTCTCCTAAGGAGACTGTAACCTGCCCTCCATCCAGTGAATAATTGATGATATTAATTCCACCGGACAGAGTCGCCTTTAACTCTTTATTCTCAGGAACCGAGCACAATAAAGTCAGAACCTCAACTATCATTTCCTTGGTTGTGGTTCCTTCCAGATAATGCTGTTCTGTTACAATCTTAGTCTCACTCTTGTTCAGGTAAGATATCTCTACCGGAGTGCCTTCCTGCTCTTTCTTCGCACACCCACCCAAACATATGATACATACCGCCATGATAAGCAGCCATATCATATTCTTTCTTGTATTCATACGCTCTGTGCCTTTCCTGTTTTATACGGGAGCAATGTAGGATAATGGAAGCTTCACTGTAAAAGTAGTCCCTACACCTTCCTCACTGGTTACGTTTACAGAACCTCTATGCATGAGAATAGCACTCCTGGTAATAGCAAGTCCCAGTCCGGTTCCTCCTATTTCACGGGAATGTGATTTATCTACCCTGTAAAAGCGCTCATAAATATGCTCTATGGATTCCTGTGGAATGCCAATTCCTGAATCTGACACCTCTACGGTAAAGTATTGATGATCTGCATCCAGAATAACCTTCACCCATCCACCATCTACGTTGTATTTGATTGCATTTTCCACAAGATTGGATAATGCCAGGGTAAGCTTCACCTCATCCACCTCTGCATTGACCTTGCGTCTGCTCTCAAATACAAGCTTCACATTCGCCCTAGCTGCAATAGGTCCCAGCCGCTTCAGCAACAATTCCAGTAAAGCATTGATATCCATAGGCTCTACATTCATATCTGCTGAAGTCCTGGTCATCTTCACCAGTGCCAGAAGATCCGTAATGATCTTATTCTCACGGTCTATCTCATCCGCAATATCCGTCATAAATTCACGATACAGCTCTGCGGGTACATCCTCCTGTGCAAGCAAGGAATCCGCCAGCACCTTCATGGATGCCAGAGGAGTCTTTAGCTCATGGGACACATTGGAAACGAATTCCTGTCTGGAATCATCCAGTACCTTCATTCTTCCAAGCATCTGATTAAAAGCGTCACCAATATGCTCTGTCTCGATATATTCTGTTACATGGATCTCTTCATCCGTAAATCCGTTCTTTACCTCATTGATAGATTCTGTTATCTTTTCAAATGGTTTCAGTACATATCTGCTCAGGAAAAAGGCAATGCCAAACATCAATACCACTACCAGAATCTCTATAATATATGCTCGACTCTGAAGATACTCATAGCTGGTAACAATTGAATCTGTTGACACACTCGTAATCATAATACCCGTTATTTTAGATGTATTATTACTTAATACATTACTTTTTACCGGACTTGTACCGGATTGCTTCTCTTCAATAGGAACTACGATCTCAATGTAGTTATTGCCCGCCATATGAGAAGAACTGCCTTCTCCTTTGAAGCAGCGGATAATATCTTCACTGATCAGCAGCTTCCCTTCACTGATTCCGTAAGTATCTTTTATGATCTTGAAATTACCATCTACAATTAGCACACGTCCGTCATATAGATTGGACAACTGCGCCAGCTCTGCATTCACTACTTCATTACTGCTGTCCAACAGATAATTATAAGTCAGCAGATGATCCGCAATGATCTTAACCTGTGTCTGTACTTCATTCACTCTGGTATTGACGGCATTTGCCATATATCGTTCCCGTATTCCCAGATACATGATAATTCCTGGAATGCTGCCCGCAATAAGAATGATTAGAAAGATTCTGAATCGCAGACTCCTGAATACTTTATTTTCTCTGATTTTGTTCCAAATCTTCGACACTTGTATATCCATGCCTTTCTTCGAGCCCTATGAATTCTCGTAACTATTCAGAATAGTTACTTTAATTTTTGTAGTAATAGCCGATGCCCCACTTCGTATGTACATACTTTGGTTCACTTGGATTGGCTTCAATCTTCTCACGCAATCTTCTGATATGCACATCCACTGTACGTACATCCCCCGGATAATCTGCTCCCCATACGAGCTTCAACAGATTCTCTCTGCTGTATACCTTATTGGGGTTCAGTACAAGAAGCTCCAGAACGTCAAATTCCTTCGTAGTCAGATTGATCTCTTTACCACAGATATAGAGTCTTTTACCCTCACAGTCAAGCTTCAGATCTCCTGTCTCTACCACCTGCTGCTGTTCTTTCTTCGTATGCTCTGACTTACCGGAGGTTCTGCGCATGATTGCCTTGATACGTGCCTTTACCTCCAGAATATTAAAAGGCTTCGTAATATAGTCATCTGCACCATATTCCAGACCCAGAATCTTATCCATATCATCGCCTTTTGCTGTCAGCATGACAATAGGCACATCCGAGAACTCTCTTACCTGCTGACATACTTCCAATCCTGTTAATTTGGGAAGCATGATATCCAGCAGGATTAAATCATACTTGTTATTTTTTATTTTATCCAGTGCCTCTTCTCCATCATAGGCACAATCCACTTCCATATCATCCTGCTCCAGGCTGAAACGAACACCCTTTACGATCAACTTCTCATCATCCACTACCAAGACTTTCTTACCCATGTCTCTGCTCCCTCTTCGGAATCTAACCGACTGTTATTTTATCCTTAATTTTCTCATACAGACCGGCTTTAATACCTGTCACCTGCTGTATGTCTTCTATCTGTTTAAATTGTCCACACTGCTCGCGATAAGCAACGATTGCCTCTGCTCTGGACTGCCCGATTCCATTCAGCTGCATCAGCTGTGACACATCTGCGGTATTGATATTGACCAGTCCTGCTTCTTCTGCCTGCTGGCGTATCTGTTCCTTTCTCTCCTGTACTTCCTGTGTTGTCAGTACAATGATCTGCTCTGCATCCTCAAGAATCTTCGCCTGATTCAGGTAATAGGGATCTGCATCTTCTGTCATTCCCCCTGCTGCTTCAATTGCCTCATAAAGCCTGCTGCCCTGTGGCAACAGATACACGCCACTGTCGCTGACTGCTCCGCCTACAAATACACAGATCATATCTGCTTCTTTGGGCGTCTTCTCTGATTCAGTGCCCGCTTCCTCACAGACCGAGGATGCTTCTTCTATCTCCCAGGTAATCTCTGCATTATAGCTTCCGCATCCACTTGCAGTCGTTATCACGCACATCACTGCTGCAATTACTGCAACTCTTTTTTTCAATTTTGTATTTAATTCCGTATATGATAGCTTTATCATGTTCTTAACCTCTTTCTCCATGATAAAGGCCCCTCTATGCATATATAGATTATTCTATGATAATTACCAGTCTAACACAAGTACTATTTTTTACATTTCACACTGTTGATCAATCCCATTTGAATACAATAAAGCCTGCGATTGCCACCAGCGCTCCGATTGCCTTTCTCCAGACAAAGGGCTGCTTCTCTACCCCAAACAATCCAAACAGCTCAATCAGATAAGCAACGATGAGCTGGGCAATTACGATCAGCATAACTGCCTTGGCAGGACCTAATGAATCCATGCTCTTAATGACAGTCAGGGTTATAAATGCCCCCATAACGCCTCCCAGCAGAAAATATTTCGGTTCTACATTGAACAGAGAGCGCATGGAGCTTCTGTCTGTAACGAGCCATGCGGCAATGCATAGCAAAAAAGCCGTGAACTGTACAAATGCGTTGGCAACCCACAGACTTGTACTCTCCGTCAGTTTGGTATTAAAGACTCCCTGTACACTCATCAATGCACCGGAAAGCATCGCAATAAAAAATCCAATCATATCAGTAACTTCTCCTTTTTCGTTTACTCATATGATTGGATAAAATATCATTTTTTATTCGCTGTCGTCGCTTTCTTCATAACCGGTATCCGGCAGAAGTTCTACCTGTGGATCTTCTAATACTTCTTCTGTATAGGTTTCTCCGGCTGCCTGGGTCTTAATCTGCTCTGAAAGACTCCTCAGTTCTGTATTGGCATCCGCTCCATCCCATACCTTGGCAAAGCAGATCTCCAATTCTACCCAGAAATTACTGGTCTCCGTCAGCTTGGGGATAGGCACTGAATCAATATAATTCTGCACAAATGCCAGCTGTCTGTCATCCTCATAAGAAGTCTGTAGTCTGGCGGGGAGCTTGCCTGTCATTTCATACAGATCCTCACTGCCCTGTTCAGACAGGAATTCCACAAACTGATTGGCAATGTCCTTCTGCCCGGAATACCCATTGATAACCAATGCATTGGTAACAGACATGCCTTTGGTAATCATATCCTGATTGATATCCGGAAGCTTGGCAATTCCATATTCATAATCAAATTCCCCTTTTCCGGAAGCCTCTTCCAGACGTTTCAGGCAATCACTTGTAGCAATTGTGTATATCGTCTTACCATCCAGAAACTCCTGAATAACAGAATCATAGCTGGATTCCTTGGTATCAATGGAGAAAAACTGGTTCATCTCCTGATAAACCTTTAAGCTGGCGATAGACTGCGTATTATAGATATCAATATGACTCTTATCGTCTCCTGCATCTCCGCCAACAGAAATATAGTTACCAATAAAGAAATAATTATAAAAGATATCTGATACATCCCATCTGAAGAAATACTCTACATTCTCCGGTGTGGAATACTGGTCTGCTATGGTCAGTATATCCGCTATAGAGGAAGGAATCAGGGAATCTGCATTCTCAAGTCCAGCCTCTGCCGCAATCTGGTTCAGATAGGTCTTATTATATAAAAGTGCACTTGTTTCAAAATACAACGGATAACCTACATAGTTACCATGATAGCTCACTGCATTTCTGGCTGCCTGGCTAAACAAAGTACTGTCTTCCAGTATCTTTGTATTGTTAATTGGTGTGGCAAGACCAGCCAGATATGCCTTTTCCAGCGAATCATTACTGAGAATATACACATCCGGGGTCGTCTCTTCATCTGAAAGGCTCGCCTGATTGATTGCTTCGAGATATTCCAGTCCTGATACAAGCTTCGTCTCCACTCTGACATCTGTGGCATTGTAGAAATCCAATGCCTTGTTATTAAGATAATCCGTAAGGGAATCATCCGTATACCACAGGTGAATGGTCTCCTTATGCCAATCCAGAAGATTCATCCCATCAGAAACCGGTGTCAATAATGTAATACCTGCAATCATTGCAGCCAGTACCAGAATAACTACCAGTACTGAAATCCATCTTTTTCTTAAATTCATGTGCATTCTCCATGTCGCTATTGCCCGCTTAACAGGGGCTTTTATTCAGCTTCAGCCAGACATGCATCCAGAATTGTTATCATTTCATCTACATTTTCTTTGGAAATTGTAAGTGCCGGGATAAATCGGATTACATGTGTGCCTGCATTAATTAAGAGAAGTCCTTTGTCCAATGCCTTGTTGATAATTCCTGCTACCGGCTTATCACATTCCAGTCCCTGCAACAGACCAAGACCTCTGTGTTCTTTCACGAAATCATATTTTAACACAAGTTCATCCAATTTACCAGCCAGATATTCACCGACTTCTTTTACATTATCCAGAAGATTCTCTTCTTCGAAAAGGTCAATTACCTTGGATACGGCTGCACAGGCAAGCGGGTTGCCACCATAAGTACTTCCGTGATCTCCGCTTGTAAGAGAGTTCTGTGCTACCTTCTCAGTCATCATGAAGGCACCTACAGGAACACCACAGCCCAAAGCCTTGGCACTTGTCATGATATCCGGCTTGATGCCATAACGCTGCCATGCATACATATAGCCGGTTCTTCCCATACCGCACTGAATCTCATCCAGAATCAGAAGAATGTCTTTTTCTTCACAAAGTGCCTTTACCTTGGACATAAATTCTTCTGTAGCAGGGTAAATGCCGCCTTCTCCCTGAACAGTCTCGAATATGATCGCACAGGTCTTATCTGTTACCTGTGCCATTACACTGTCAAAATCGTTCAACTCAGCGAACTTGATATTGCCGATCAGTGGCTCAAAAGCCTCTCTGTAATGAGGATTGCCTGTAACCGCAAGGGCTCCCATAGTTCTGCCGTGGAAGGAATGATTCATGGCAATGATCTCATGATCTGTTGTGCCATCCTTGAGGTATGCATATTTTCTTGCAGCCTTAATCGCTCCTTCGATTGCTTCTGTACCACTGTTGGTAAAGAATACTCTGTCCATACCTGATATCTTCTTGATCTTTCTTGCAGCTTCGATCGCAGGTACATTGTAATAATAGTTGGATGTATGAATGACCTTATCAATCTGTGCTTTCAGAGCATCATTATATGCTTTGTTGTTATAGCCCAGTGCAAAAACAGCAATACCGGATACGAAATCCAGATATTCTCTGCCATCCAGGTCATAGAGATGCACACCATCCCCCTTATCCCATACAATCTGATAACGGTTATAAGTATGAAGCAGATCTTTCTCCGCCTCGTCGATATATTCTTTCATATTCATGGCAGCTGTTCTCCTTCCTACAGAATCTTATCCACTTCATCATCCTTAACGATAGCTGTTCCGATACCTTTCTGGGTAAAGATCTCCAGTAAAAGGCAATGAGGAATACGGCCATCCAGGATATGTACACGATTAACACCATTCTTGATTGCTGAAGTGCAGTTTGCAAGCTTTGGAAGCATACCGCCACCGATAAATCCATCACTGATCAGCTGATCCGCCTCAGAAGCAGACAGTCTGGAAATGAAGGAAGACTTATCATTGATGTCCTTATACAGCCCTTCAATATCTGTCAGGAATGCCAGCTTTTCAGCTCCTACGGCTTTTGCAATGGCGCATGCTGCATCGTCTGCATTGATATTGTAGGTCTGGAAATTATCATCCATACCGATAGGCGCTACGATAGGCAGGAAATCTCTCTCCAGCAGATCATAGAGAATCTTGGGGTCTACGTCCTTGATATCACCTACAAAACCGATATCTTCCCCATTGGAGTACTTCTTGTCTACCTTTAATAAACCGCCGTCCTTACCACTGATACCTACAGCCTTGACCCCCAGCTCCTGTACCATGGATACAAGCCCTTTATTTACTTTATTCAAGACCATTTCTGCGATTTCCATGGTCTCTGCATCTGTAACACGAAGACCATTGACGAACTTGGCTTCCTTGCCTACCTTGCCTACCCAGCGGCTGATCTCCTTACCGCCACCATGCACGATAATCGGCTTGAAACCTACTAATTTCAGAAGTGTCACATCCTTAATGACATTCTTCTGCAATTCTTCACTGCTCATGGCGCTTCCACCGTACTTTACAACAATGATCTTTCTATTAAAACGCTGGATATAAGGCAGTGCCTCTATCAGGACTTCTGCTTTTGATAAAATCTCTTCCATGTTCTTTTCCATTTATATTACCTGTACCTTTCCAATATCTGCATATTTAAGAGCGGTAATCTGCATTGATCTTGACATAATCATAAGTCAGATCGCATCCCCATGCTGTTGCCTCTGCTTCTCCCTCATGCATGTCAACGTATACTGTTACTGCATCAGCTTTCATGATCTGTAATGCCTTTTCTTCATCAAATACAATTGGTGTACCGTGGTCAAATACCTGTAATCTGCCATTTTCACTTTCAAAGAAAAGTTCAACATCATTCTGATCGAACTGTGCTCCTGAATAACCCATTGCACACAGAAAACGTCCAAAGTTCGCATCACAGCCATAAATGGCAGCTTTGGATAAGTTGGAGCCGACAATTGCTCTTGAAAGAGTCCTTGCATCTTCCTTGGACCTGGCATTCACAACCTTTGCTTCAAAAAGCTTCGTAGCGCCTTCTCCGTCGCCAGCCATCTTCTTAGCCAGATAGGTACATACATAGTTCAGTGCTTCAAAGAACTTGTCATATGCTTCACCCTTCTGGGTAACTTCTGTATTGCCAGCCATGCCATTTGCCATAACAAGGCAGGTATCATTGGTGGAAGTATCGCCATCTACCGTAATCATGTTAAAGGTATCTACTACACTTGTACTGAGCGCTTCCTGAAGGAGTTCTTTGGAGATTGCCATATCTGTGGTGATATATGCAAGCATGGTACACATATTGGGATGAATCATACCGGAGCCCTTGCTCATACCACCTACCGTAATTTCTTTGCCATCCAGTTCAAAAGACACTGCGATCTCCTTGGAAATCGTATCTGTTGTCATAATGGAGCATGCTGCTGTATGTCCTGCCTCCAGTGTATCTGACTTGGCTTCTACGAGCTTGGCAATTCCTGCTTCAATGCGATCCATCGGAAGCTGCATGCCGATGACACCTGTGGAACCGACCAGTACTGCTTCTGCGGGGATTCCAAGAAGCCTGCCTGTCACTTCTGCTTCCCTGCGGCAGTAGTCCAGTCCCTGCTTGCCTGTACACGCATTGGCAATTCCTGCATTTACTACAACTGCCTGTGCATATTCACTGTTTGTCACAATATCTCTATCCCATAATACAGGAGCAGCCTTTACCACATTCGTAGTAAAAGTACCTGCTGCCTTGCAAGGCACCTTACTGTATACCATTGCCATATCTTTTCTGTTCTGATACTTAATTGCAGCCTCTGCACCTGCTGCCTCAAATCCTTTTGCTGCGGTAACACCGCCATCAATAACTTTCATCTGCATGACCTCCTTTGTTCTGATTACTGGTTAAATGCAATAATGTTTTCCTTATTTAATATAAAATCATAATAATTTCTGTCTTCACGTTCTACCCATCCCACATGATGCCAGAAGGCGTTGCCTTCATCATTCTGTGTAAAGGCAATGAGATAGACCTTATTGATCTGTTCTTTTCTCAACGCTTCCATACAGAAGACAACCATTGTCTTGCCAATACCGCGTCTTCGGTAAGCAGGGTCTACACATACATGATAGAGGCATCCCTGTCTGCCATCATGTCCACACAGAATCGCACCTACAATCCTGCCATCTTCCACTGCTACTACGCTGGTAGTAGGATTACGGCGAAGGAAACGCTCCACACCTTCTCTGGAATCATCAATACTTCTGATTGCAAAGCCTTTGATCTTCATCCACAGAGCATGTACCTCTTCATAATCCTCAATCGTCATCAACCGTACCATTTTATTACACCAATCTTTCTACATATTAAATGCTTTTTCAAGCCTACCTTTTATCTTAACTGAATCTATACGGAAATACAACATTTTTGCCATTTTTTAATGAATATTTATTCGTATAATATTTTTCACCGATAATTTGCATTGTTTGTATTTTTATACATTTATAAGTGAATATTATGCAGTTATATTTGATTATTTTACGCTTTTTATAGAATTTGTCAATAGTTTATGCATAATATTTCACTTGATTTATTTCACTATATGTTGTATATTATTTCCATGAACAATATGCGTACGGCATAGACATCAATGTGAAAACATATCACGAACAAAGGAGATATCATTATGAAAGAAAAAGTTGTATTAGCTTATTCCGGCGGACTGGATACCACAGCTATTATTCCCTGGTTAAAGGAGAACTACGATTATGATGTAGTCTGCGTCTGCGTTGACTGTGGTCAGGGCGAAGAGCTGGATGGTCTGGATGCAAGAGCCAAGGCATGCGGTGCTGAGAAGCTCTACATTGAGAATGTAGTAGATGAATTCTGCGACGATTATATCGTTCCATGTGTACAGGCTCACGCTGTATATGAGAATAAATATTTATTAGGTACTTCCATGGCAAGACCTCTGATTGCCAAGAAATTAGTAGAGATTGCCAGAAAAGAAGGCGCTGTAGCAATCTGTCATGGTGCTACAGGTAAGGGTAATGACCAGATCCGTTTCGAGCTGGGTATCAAGGCTCTGGCTCCTGATATCAAGATCATCGCTCCCTGGAGAAATGACAAGTGGAAAATGGATTCCCGTGAATCTGAGATTGAATACTGCAAGGCTCATGGCATCCACCTTCCTTTCTCTACAGATTCTTCTTACAGCCGTGACCGTAACATCTGGCACATCAGCCATGAAGGGCTTGAGCTGGAAGATCCTTCCAACGAGCCTAACTATGATCATCTTCTTGTTCTTGGTACAACTCCTGAGAAAGCTCCTGAGAAGGGCGAGTATGTAACCATGACTTTTGAAAAAGGTGTTCCTACTTCTGTAAACGGTCAGAAAATGAAAGTATCTGACATCATCAGAGAGTTAAACAGACTGGGCGGCAAGCATGGTGTTGGTATCGTAGATATCGTAGAGAACCGTGTTGTAGGCATGAAGTCCCGTGGTGTGTATGAGACACCTGGCGGAACTATCCTGATGGAAGCTCATCAGCAGCTGGAAGAACTGGTTCTTGACCGTGATACATACAGCCTGAAGAAAGAATTAAGCAACGAATTTGCAAATGTTGTATACGAAGGCAAATGGTTCACACCGAAGCGTGAAGCCCTGCAGGCATTCATGGAAAAGACACAGGAATATGTAACCGGTGAAGTTAAGTTCAAGCTCTACAAGGGCAATATCATCAAAGCCGGTGAGACAAGTCCTTACTCTCTCTACAATGAAAGCCTTGCTTCCTTCACAACAGGCGATCTGTATGACCATCATGATGCAGAAGGCTTCATTAACCTGTTTGGTCTGTCTCTGAAGGTTCGTGCTATGAAGATGCAGGAAGTTAAGAACAATAATAAATAAGGAATAACACTATGATTGTAATCAGTATCATTACAGGCTATCTGGTTATTATGAATCTGATCGGTTTCGCAGTCATGGGCATTGATAAAAGGCGTGCGGTAAAAAGGCTCTGGAGAATTCCAGAGTCTACGCTTTTTATTGTTGCACTGATTGGCGGAAGCCTCGGTTCCATAATTGGTATGTATTTCTTTCATCACAAGACAAGACACTGGTATTTCGTATATGGGATGCCTTTTATTCTTCTTGTGCAGATTGCCGCAGTTGCAGCTCTTTACTATTCACCGTTTCATTTCGAATTTTTTTAAGGAGGGATTGACACCATGCATATTGCTATCTGCGATGATAATATTGCGGATCGAAAGCATCTGGAACGTCTGCTTTCAAGAGAATCTGATAAGCGTATGGGAACCCCTAATCTATTGTATGTGGATTCCTATGGGGACAGGGAACATTTTCTGTTCCACCCGCTCATGTACGACATGATATTTATGGACATGTCCGAAAGTCCTGCTTTGACAGCAGAAATCGTTGCTACCATTACAGAAATGGGGTTTACAGCACCTATCGTACTGTATTCATCCAAAATAGACTATACGCAGCTGCCTGACCTTCCACCAAATGTCATCCATCAGAAGAAGCCATATCTTCCTGGTCCTCTGCCAGAGCTTCTGGCTTTGGGTGATGCCCATGTACAGGGGCATATTGAAACGATATCCTTGCATCTTACTGATGGATACGAACATAATATTCCGGTGCGGGATATTATGTATTATGCACCCAGAGAAGACGGAAATGCCATCTATATGAAAGATGGTACTTTCGTAGCTGTAACAGAAGATGCCGGTCAGGTTCAGCTGCTGACAGAGCCTTATAAAGAATTCTGCCGTATCAATAAAAAAGTAATTGTCAATATGCGATTTATCTCCATGCTGACACCCATTACAGTTATGATGCAGGATTATCGTGAATTTCATTATTCACCATTTCGCTATTCAGAATTAAAGCTCTTACGTGAAGAGGTCAACGACATGGATTAGCATTCAGCATTTTGCAAATTGATACTGAATAGTTAAGAAATAGCAAAAAAGGGAAACGCCACATTGACGTTTCCCTTTTTTATGTCTATTCTATGCGGTTACGATAACACCACCATCATTCGCATACATGCTGCTGATTCCTGCTGTGTCCATAATCAGTACGTCTTTAAACTTCACCTTTGACAGAATCTGTTCTTTCACACTATTGGCTCTTTCCGGATTATTGCAATGTGTGATTATCAGGTATTTCTTCTCCGCATCAACCACATCTCTGACTACATAATCCACCATTTTAGCCAGTGCTTTCTTAATACCTACTGACTGTCCCAGCTGTACGATACTTCCCTGGTCTCCTGCCATAACAGGCTTAATGCTTAATGTAGAGGCAACCAGTGCCTTGACACCCGAAAGTCTGCCATTCTTACGAAGTGTATCCAGATTATCCAATACAAAATAGGTATGCATCCCGTCTGTGAACTTCTCTATCTTCTCTGTAATCTCTTCGTATCCCATGCCTTCGTCTTCCCATCTGGCAATCTGCATGGCAATCTGTGTCTCACCGCAGGAAGCAGAACGGGAATCTACTACATAGATCTGCTTCTCACCATATGTCTCATGATAAAGGTTCTTACCTAATACTGCGCTGTTATAGCTTCCACTGAGCTTGGAGGAAAGGGTCACTACATACACATGGTCTGCATCTGTCCGGTATGCTTCCATATATTTCTCCGGTGAAGGACATGCTGACTTGGGGCTGACAGGGCACTCTGCTACTGTCTGCAGGAACTCCTTTTGGTCAAACCCATCATCATCCAGCCGCTCATAGGAATCTCCTACAATCAGTGTCAACGGAACAATCTCGTATCTGGGATCATGTTTTAATTCTTCCGGTAATTCACAGCAACTATCTACAACTATTTTATAGCTCATATCTATATACCTCTTATATTAATCTTTACTATTTTATGTAGTTTTAAAAACTACATTTTATGTTAGCATATATTTTATCATTTGAAAAGATGTTTTAAAAATAATTTGCACTACTTTACTTCAAATGTTACACTTAAAGTAATGTGGGAAAATGAAAGGAGACTGTAATGACAGCCTTAGAAATAAAGATTACCAAGAATTTTATGAATGCTCTTCTGGTATCAGAAAAGTTTGATGCGTTTCTGGTGGAGGAGGCTTCTGTTACTACGTTTAATACGTTTGAAATAGATGGTCATATTGTGAAGGATTTCTATACCAGTGAAGAGATTGAAGCTGCTGGCGGGGCGCTTCCTGTCTTTTCCCAGTGGAAGGATATTCGTCCGATCTGTTTTCAATTAATCAAAGGGAAAAAGACTCCGGTATCTTTCAAGGTTGTACTTCATGCTTCACCAGAGCTGACTGCACAGATTGCACAGAATCCTGAATGTGGTGTTGATGCATCCCTGATTCGCTCTCTGGGCTTAAATATCCGCTATGACAAGGGACGGGTGACTTGTGTTACCGGTACTGCTTTTACTACCTTTATCATGGATAAGAGTGTAGATGCATTGTGGGATCAATATATCCGCAGTTTTCTTGCCGAAGCCGGACTGGATTTCGAAGAGTTGTGATCGAGACACATAAAAAAGGCATATCACTATGCCTTTTTTACTTTGGGTCTGAATATGAGACTGGCAAGATATCCAAATATCAGCGCTGCACTGCATCCTACTGCGCCATTGGTGAAGCCGCCTTTGAAAAGACCAATAAATCCATCCTTATCTACAGCTTCTTTGATGCCTTTCATGAGGATATTCCCATAGCCAAGGAGTGGCACATTGGCTCCTGCGCCTGCATACTCTGCAAAAGGCTCATACCAGCCAAAGAAACTTATGATTGCTCCCAGACACACCAGCAATACCATGACCCGCCCGGGCAGCAGCTTCGTTCTGTCCAGCAATATCTGCGCCAGTGCACAGATCAGACCACCTACCCAGAATGCGTTTACATAATCCATATATATGTCCTTTCTACTGCACATCTAAGGTTCTATACAGGATTAGTATGCGGATTCTTTTTCATTTTATACATACGTTATCTTTTCGCTATGCGGGCGATTTCTCCGACCACTTCACGAATATTTTTGTTCTCACAGTCTATCGTAATCTGCGCATATTTCTCATAAAGCGGCGTACGCTCTTCATACAGATCAAGAAGAGTCTGTCCATTTTTCAGGACAACCCCGCGCTGTGCCAGATCTCCTAGGCGGTCACGGATGCTCTTATAGGAAAGCTTCAGATAACATACCGTTCCTATCTCTCTCAGATGCTCCATTGCTTTTGCACCATATACCACGCTTCCTCCTGTTGCAATGACTGTATTCGTGGGATTAAGGGAAGCATTGATTCTTTCTTCTACCTTGAGGAATCCATCAGAACCGCATTCCTCAATGATCTCATGAAGCTTCTTGCCTTCCTGCTCCTGAATCACCAGGTCTGAATCCATAAAAGACATACCCATATTTTTGGCAAGTACAACACCTACTGTACTCTTCCCTGCTCCGGGCATACCAATCAGAACTATATTTTTCATGTAAATAACCATGCCTTTCCAGCATTTGCCAAAACTACCCCATATGGGTTTACTGTACTATTTTAAGTATGCTGTTACTTCTACTTCACAGAGAACTCCCTTAGGAAGGTCTTTTACTGCGACACAGCTTCTTGCCGGATTCTGTGTAAAATACTTTGCATATACTTCATTGAAAGCTGCAAAATCTGCAATATCAGCCAGGAAACATGTAGTCTTGACTACTTTATCATAAGAAGCACCTGCTGCTTCAAGGATTGCGCCTACATTCTTCATGGACTGTTCTGCCTGTCCTGTAATATCTATTGCTTCTACATTACCTGTTGCAGGATTGATAGGAATCTGACCTGATGCAAACAGGAAATCTCCTGCTACGATTGCCTGGGAATATGGTCCAATTGCTGCCGGTGCATTGTTTGTGCTGATTTTAGTTGCCATAATATTCTTCCTTTCTACTTCTCATCGAACTCCACAGTCACATAGAAACCGCGCTCATTCTCTACGACAGAGAGCACTTTACCGCTGCGCGCCATAAGCCTTTCGCGAAAAGGTACGTTTCCGGACATAGCCAGAGACGGATCTATGGTGTAATAATAGTTACTTGGCAGAACGCCTTCTGTTACAGTGACAATATCACCTTCATGAACCAGACCAGGGCGTTCCATTTTAAATTCCATTGTACGCATTTTTCGTCATGCCTTTCTGTGTATTCACTACACTTCGCTCTCAATCAGGGGATGATATACCCTTCTTCTTATCATCCTTCAAACTTCATAAAAAGTCAAGAGGGGTATCCTGCAGAATATTTTTTGCAAGAAAAAAGACTCCTGAATCATCAAGAGTCTCAAGAGCGATAGACGGGGCTCGAACCCGCGGTCTCGACCTTGGCAAGGTCGCGCGTTACCAACTACGCCACTATCGCATTTATTACTGTCCATCACTGTGTCGTGCGAACAAATAATAATATACTATGGTCGAGCCCGTTTGTCAACACATATTTTAAAATTTTTATTTTTTTTCAAATGTATCTATTATTTCCAAAAATACCATAATGATACTACCACAGCTTCACCGTCATACTGACCAATCCATTCTCCGCATAGATTTCAATGAGATTACCATCTGCAACAATATCCATCTGTGCCTCTCCTGCAATCAATCTTGGTGCGCTGCATACCAAAGCAGCCTCTGTTTCCTGTGGATGTGTCCGCTTGGTTATGACACTTGTGTCATTTATAAGTAATTCTATTCCGGCTCCGTCCTGGGTCTGCCAGCTTAACTGATATGCCCGGTCATAGCAGATATGCATGCGCCAGATTCCATCCGGTTTTGGTATATCAACGACTGGAAATGCTTCGATTCCCACAGGCTTTTGACACAGATAATACTGATTCTCTATCTGCTGCAATGTAAGCTTTCTTGCCAGCGTCATGGTTCCTCTGTAATCCTGTGCAGGTACTTTGTATACATAATCCCAGCTGTCTGCCCATCCTAAGAGTATGGCATCTTTCGCATTCTGAAACGTTACAGCTGCATAATTATCTGTTCCGTAATCCAAAATGTGTGCCTTTTGCTCTGCCTGAAATGTCCTGCCGTCGAATTCTCCCACATAATACTGCATGACATGATCCTCTTCACCACTTTCCTTTAGCACGACCATACTAATAGACAAGATCCATTTCCTGCCCTGTGCAGTCTCAACCTGAAAGCAGTCCGGGCACTCACAGATTCCAGCCACTCCATTATTGTCTTTTCCCGGTTCAAAAGAACCTGTCAGCTCCCATGATTTGAAATCCAATGTATGGTAGAAGAGAATCTGTTTTCCTGCTGCCAGAGCCATGGCATAACCCTGCCGCTGCGCATCCGCAAAGACCTTCGGATCACGGAAATCCTTTTCCTTGGTATTAGGGATGACCGGATTACCTTCATATTTGGTAAAGTGCTCATAATCCAGACTATATGCAATGCTCTGCTGCTGCCTTTCACTGCCCGGATCATGACTGGTATAAATCGCTATAAGCGGAGGGTTCTCTCTGCTCCCAAAGCCTGATACGTTGTCAACATCCAATACACATGAGCCTGAGAAAATGTATCCCAGCTCATCCGGATAAAGCGCAATCTCCTTATGCTCCCAATGTAACAGATCAGTTGATACTGCATGCCCCCAATGCATGGGTCCCCACACGATATCATCAGGATAATGCTGATAAAACAAATGGTACTCCCCATTTATGTAAACCATTCCGTTTGGATCATTCATCCATCCCTTTAATGGTGTAAAATGTAACTGTGCCCGCATAAGTCTTCCTCTCCTTAATTGCTTTTTCACTATTATAAAATAAGAAGAAAGAAATTGCAATTTCCATGTATTTTAAACCAATACACTGACTGCCTCATATAAACGCTTTCTTGCAGCTTCCGGCGTTTCATTTAATGCATAGGAGAATTCATCCACCAGAAGATGCAGGATCTGATTCTTATAATTTGTATCAAGTTGTCCAAGCTTTTTACCATTCTTCCTGGACTTTTCTTCTTTTTGTGATATTTCTTTGAACAGCTTCAAATGCTGTTCAATACCGTAATCATCCAGCAACTCACGATAATGCTCTGTCAACTGTACAGCCTTTCTCGACGTGAAAGGTTCTATCTGCATTGTTTGCAATTTATTCAGATATTCATATACCTCATCTTTGGTAATCACGTTCCGCATAAATGTATCCTTATCCACCGGCACATAGATTTTGGCATTTCCATTGGCATTAAGTGGCTGCAAGGTATAGTATTCCTTGTCCTTATCCGAGGTAAATCCAAGCTTTCCTATTGCTTCTACTCTGCATACACCAACATTTCTATACACGATGCATTGTCCAATCTGATACATAGTCATTCCTCCATTAAAAGCTAAAAATATATGCATCCAAAGCTGAATGCATATATTCTGACAACAACATCAATCAAAATAATCTCCTACAGGCTGCTGGTTATTCTGTTTTTTTATTTTGATAATGATGGAACCATCCTCCTGCACATTTTCTTCTAAAATCTTAAATTGTGTGCCGCGGCGTTTCATCTGTGCCTTATAGGCTTCATATTCCTGATGTACCAGTTGTTTACTGTACTCCGGAGGATTCGTATCTTTAGGTTGAAAACATATTGTCTGTAATAAGCATGCTGCTTTGATTCTTTTCATGAATAAATATCTCCTTTCATCGTTTGAAAATATTTTATCATGGAAATGCACAATTTTTCAAAGGCACTATTGAACAAATTAGGCAACTTATACAAAGTGCAAAATGACTATGATTTCTTTTAGATTTGGTAATATTCTACAATCCTGCGTTCTGCTAAAATGTGTATATTTTTCTTTCACCCCACATCAGAATAGCATTTAAAAGGCTCTGTTGCTATCGTATATCGTTATGTGATATGATATTTATTGCAGTACCATCAACGTCAGACGGTTGTCTGCATCGCTGGATATTTCCAAGAACTTCCATAAAAAGGAGGGTCTATAATGAAAACTGTTGTACTTCTATATGATAGCAGTTGTATCTATGAAATTGTCATATTAAATTATTTTCTAAAAGTAACCGGTAAGGATGTTGTGTTCGTCTCACCAGATGGCGGGACAATAACAGCAATGGAAGGATATTCCATTCATACAGCGGGTGCATTAATCCAGATTAACCCCTCTGATGTTGAATTGCTGATTGTTCCCGGCGGTGATATTACTCCTATTGATAAGGAAGATGTCTGGAATTATTTAAGACTGGTAAATCAAAATCATGGACTCATTGCCGGCATCTGTGCCGGTGTAGATGTCTTAGAGCATGCTGGTCTCCTGGATGGAATTGACTCCACACATTCTACAGATCTGGATGTTATAGTCTGCGACAATATCATAACTGCCCGAGCCAATGGCTATGTGGATTTTGCGATTGAAACTGCAAAGAAGCTGAATCTATTCGAAGATGAAGCCGACTTACAGGAGACTATCGCCTTTTGGAGAAAATTTCAAAGAGTGGAATAATCAGTCAAAAAGTATCTCATCCACCGTGACGAAGTGATAACCCTGTGCGGTGAGATCATCTATAATGCGCAGTGCGGCTTTTACAGATGTATCATAGCAGTCATGCAGAAGGATAATGGAGTTCTCTTCTGCATTGGACTCTACCTTGCGTACCACACAGTCTGCATTATTGGAGCACCAGTCCAGCGGATCTATGTTCCACAGAACCGGGAACATATTCAATTCTGTTTCGAAGCTTTTATCCCAGCTTCCATAGGGTGGACGCACAAAGGTTACATCCTTACCTGTAATCTGCTTCAGTGTTTCATTGGTCTTTACCAATTCTGAGCGGAACTTGTCACGGTTGGCACTGGTCAGCTGAATGTGGGTATAGGTATGATTCCCTATCAAATGGCCATCCTTATCCATGCGTTTGATAATATCAGGATATTGTGCCGCATTCTCACCTGTCACGAAGAAGGTGGCAACCACACCTCTCTTCTCCAGTCCATCCAGAAGTCTTGGCGTATATACAGGATGTGGACCATCATCAAAGGTAATTGCAATTTTGTGCACTTCTGTCACCTGTGACATTGTCCTGATTACGTTCCCTGCCTGTCTGTAGCCATATAGAAAAAGGAGAAGCAGACATATTGCCACTTCTCCTTTTATTATGCTCTTTGCCGATATTCTGATTGTCTCCATGCAATAAACGCTCCATTTTTATGCTCATATTGGGTGGGCATTAAGCCCCTGGCATCATTATATATATGCACGTATTGCATGTACTATGTCTTTTATCTGATATACAGACCTACGAGTTTCATATTTTCATCAAAAGTCAGGGAATAGATCACTGTGACATTCTCGTACTTCACTTCCTGCTGCGCAAAAGCATACACATTACCATGCTGGTTCATCTCATCCATCGTAATGTCACCAAATGATACAAAGCTACCAAAATTGTCACTGACTTTGGCTTTTGCCTGGGTGATTGCTGCCGGTGTCAGTGTCGTATTCATATCGCCTGTCGTACAGGTATTGAAAGTCGTATAATCAGCCTCGTCCAATAAAGAAACAATATACTGTGTCTGCTGCTCTACTTCCTGCGCCTGAAAAACCGTACTTTCTGATATATCTTTGGACTTGGGCCATATCCAGGCTATCGAAGCTGCGATTATTATAACAATTGCAAGAATCACTCCCAGCGCAATCAGAAGATTCTTACGTTTCCTTCTCTTCTTTTCTTCACTTGTCATATTGATTACCATGCCTTTCCAACATCTGCGAAGTTGAGTTTATTTTACATACTATCACAGCATCCCGTTTCTGACAAGGTCACTGTTCACTCATCACTCGTTCCAACAACAATTTATGCCCAATATGCTTTTTACAAAAACATATTGAGCATAAGCAGCTTTACATATATGCCATAAGGTCTTCAATCGTCTCACGTCTGCGGATCAGCTTCACACTGCCATCCTTGCAGATCATGACCTCTGCCGGTCTTGGTCTGGAATTGTAAGAAGAACACATGCTGTATCCATATGCTCCTGTATCGAGGATACAAGCCAGATCACCTCTTCTGATCTGAGGAAGCATACGGTCTTTTGCCAGTAAATCACCTGATTCACAGATGTTGCCGGTGACTGTCTGCTCTTCCATATCCGTTCTTGGAACGACTTGCCCATTACGAAGCACTTCGATGTCATGCCAGGAGTCATACATGGATGGACGTATCAGCACATTCATGCCGACATCTGTTCCTACATATTTCTTGCCTGCATTCTGTTTCACAGCATGGACTCTGCCAAGAATCACACTTCCCTCTGCTACACAATAACGACCCGGTTCTGATTTAAAAAGCGGTGCCTTTCCGTATTCTGCCACAAACTGATCCAGAATCGGTACCAGACGCTGACGGAAGCTCTCCATGTCAAACTCAGCCTCATCATCCAGCTTATGATAAGGGATGCCATAACCGCCGCCAAAGTCAATAAATTCCAGATTAGGGAATCTCTCTGCGATACGAAGCAGATTAGACACTGCCTTCAAATATGGTTCGGGGTCCATAAACAGAGAACCGATATGCTGATTGATCCCTGCAATGGTCAGCTGATATCTGGCTGCGATTTCAAAAATCTGGTCAATATCTTCCTCTGCAATACCGAATTTTGTCTTTTTACCGGCTGTTACGACCTTCTCATGATGTCCCGCACCAACGCCAGGGTTAAGACGCACTGCACACTTGCCGCCCGGATTCAGAGAACCGTATAATTCCAGCTGTGCCAGACTGTCAAGGCTGGTCATAACCCCAATTGAGATTGTCTCTTTCAGTTCTTCCTCTGATACATTGTTTGGTACATAGAAAATGCGGTCTGTGGGGAAGCCTGCCTTTTGCAGCATGCGGATCTCGCCGATGCTCATGGCATCACAGTTATTGCCTTCTTCCAGCGCAAGCTTCAATATATGGATGTTGGTATTGGCTTTTACAGAATAATTCGCTGTATAGGGATATTTCGTAATGACCTTCGCTACTGCATCCATATGCTTGCGGATGATTTCTTCATTATATACATATAAAGGTGTTCCATACTCCTGTGCGATCTTCTCAGGATCATTGCCCTTGAAAAAATCTACCTGATTAATATAGGATTCCATTTTTTCTCCTTTGCGAATGTATTTTTACAGTAAATGTGCTCTTAATTCTTCTCCGCTTAATGGGCTGAGGTATGCAGGTGCGATATCAAATACAGTCTTGCAGCCTGTCTGTCCTTCCTGATGAAGTCTGTTGATAGCTCTTGCATATGCCACGATAACAGATGAAGTAAATTCAGGGTTGGAATCCAGCTTCAGGCTGTATTCGATTACGTGCTTGTTCTCTTTATTCCAGCCGGTCACACCTGTACGGAACACAAAACCACCATGAGGAATACCGCTGTGGTCACGCTCCAATTCTTCCTCTGTAATGAAATGAACTGTTGTATCATAATCAGCAAAATAGTTAGGCATTGTCTTGATATCATTCTCAATCTGTGCCAGATCTGCACCTTCCTCTGCTACTACGAAGCACTCTCTTGTATGCTTCTGTCTGGTAGTCAGTTCAGGATTCTCACCATTGCGGACAGCATCTAATGCAGACTGGACAGGAATGGTATACTGCTTGCCATTCTTTACACCCTTGATACGGCGGATGGCATCAGAATGTCCCTGGCTTACGCCTTTTCCCCAGAAAGTATAATCGTTGCCTTCAGGCAAAATGCAGTTTGCATATAAACGGTTCAGAGAGAACATTCCAGGATCCCAGCCTGCTGAAATCAATGCAATATGACCGTTCTCCTTTGCCACCTTATCTACATTGGCAAAATGCTGTGGGATATTGGCATGTGTATCGAAACTGTCGATAACATTGAAGTACTTCGCATACTCCGGTGTCTGTTTCGGTAAATCTGTCGCACTGCCGCCGCAGATAACCAACACATCAATCTCATCCTTATGAGCTTCTACTTCATCCACATGGTATACAGGCACACCTGCTGTCTGAATCTTTACAGTAGCAGGATCACGTCTGGTAAATACTGCCTTTAATTCTACGTCTTCGTTCTGGCGGACTGCACACTCTATACCTTTGCCAAGGTTGCCATAGCCTAAAATCCCTAATCTCATTGTCTTGTCTCCTTTTTATTATTTGTTAGTAGTTCTAAATAGTACTACTTATATTCACCTATGCATTATATTCTACTGATTCGTACGTTATATGTCAATTGCTTTATGAAAAAATGATAACTTTCTTCTCCATATCCACTCTTGCCATGGCTCCATACTGCAAGGCACAGCGAGGCGTGGCATGTCCAAAATTAACATTATATACAATAGGGAGCTGGTCATTATTCACTGTCTTTTTCCATATATCCTTATATTCCTCATAAAAGGCCTCATCCTGCGGCTTTCCTACAATAACTCCTGCAACGACATCAAACACACCTCTATCCTTTAATGCCTTCAGCTCTTTTTCAAAAAGTGCGGGCTGTGGCTTTTCCTCACAAGTCTCTACGAACAGTATCTTTCCTGTCCATTCTTCTCTGGGCGGAAATATCCCATACTTCTCACATACAGCCTTTTCATCGGCATATCGTGTCGTAGTCAGAATGTCGTATAAACTCTCCAGACATCCACCTAATAACCTTCCCTCAAATACCTTTTTGCCCTGCAATAATTCATAGCCTCTCACTTCTTTATGGCTTATTCGATCCGTTCCTGCTGCCGCTCTTGAGAAATCCGTCCTCTCCTCATACCAGACTTCACTGGATGCAATCTCTTCATATTCCTTTCCTTCTAAATAACTCTCGAAAGCTCTCCTGCTATAGGGCAGCATCTCGTTTGCAATTTCCCCCAGGTCACAAATAAAGTTTGGACCATAGTAGGTAGATAACCCTAACCGATAGAACATGAGATGATTCACTGTTGTATCTGAAAAACCGGTAAACAGTTTCGGATGTGTCTGCACTGCATTCACAAATTCCCTGTCTTCCATTAAATAAGGTAATAACCGATATGTATCATCACCACCAATTGCGCAGATAATTCCGGCTATCGTATCATCCAGAAAAGCCGATTTTAAATCCGCTGCCCTCGCCTCCGGGTGATTTTTCAGATACTCCACGCCTTTCAAAGCATTTGGCATAAAAACCGGCTCTAACCCATATTCTCTTAAACGCCTCACACCAATTTCTATATTATGGCTGCAATATTCCTCACCAAGCATACCACTGGATAAACTGACAATTGCTACCTTATCACCACGTCTTAACTTTCTCGCCTGCTGCATATGGAACCTCCCACTTTACTAAATGTTTCCATAAAATATTTTGAAAAAGACCAATACCGAAGTACTGGTCTCAAACTTGCTTTTGTAAGATACATTTTATTATAATTTTTTTAAAAATTCCTCTGGTAAGATTACTTTCACTCTTGAATTTGCAAAATCTGCCGGATTTCTTGTTACAATATAATCTGCCATAGACTCAACTGCACATTCTTCCTGTAAACAATCTTCAAAATCGACAAATTTCTCGTTTTCTAAAGCAGCTAATATCTTCTTCGCATTCAAATCAGAAATTTTAAAGATATTACACAAATTTTTTAGAAGAAATCTTCTTTCATCCTGACTAAAGTTTTTCCTAAAAATATAGAACATATTAGGTATACTATGCGCCGCAAGTATTCCTGTCACTTCTCTGGCAGCACATTTTTCCAAAATTTTTTTAGCATTATCAGCATATGGTTCTCTATTAGCTAATGCATCTATAATGATATTTGTATCAACCAATACTACCATATTTTTTCTCCCTTGCTTCTTCTAATTCCTTATCCGCATCAAAATCTGCCGGTAGTCTTCCACTGAACTTTAAAATATTCTGGAGTGCTTCCATTGCCTGTTTCTTATCATCAGACTTGTTAGATGACATTTCTTCAATATTCTCAAGAATATTAAGCACATAAAACATATTGTCATCTGGTATACGTTCTATTAACGCAACAGCACGTTCTTTCATTTGTGTCATCGACCACCACTCCTTCCTTTTCTTTTATCATACTGTAAGTTTTATCACATTGCAATTATTTATTTGCCACCATATGACACTTTCCCCAGATATCATTTTAGTAAGTAAATGCATCTTTCCGTGTACTGCCTACTTTAAATCCTGCCTTTGTATAACATCTAATAGCTCTCTCATTACAGCCAAACTCTAATTTATATGGCTATAATATTTCTTTATCAATAAAATCCGCAATACCATCTTCGTCATTTGATCCTATTACAATATCCGCATTTTCTTTCACAGAGTTAATTGCATTTCCCATTGCAACACCTGTTCCACATAATTTCAGCATTCCAATATCCACATAATCATCTCCAAATGCAATAATTGAATCAGTACTGAATTTACACACTTCCATAATCTTTCTGATCGCATTTTCCTTTGTCGCGTTCTTCTTCGTAAACTTGTACCAATAGCCATCAGAAAAACGAATACAATCACACTCAGGCAGCCTATCGGCTAAATCTTGTGCTTTATCTTTCTCAAAAATCTCAACACACATCTTCAATGAACATTCTGAGAAATCCGAAAAATCTGTATATACACTGTCTCCCCATTTTTCATCTATCTTCTTAGGATCTACTTTGTAATTCCAGTAATGTGCATCTATCGTATCCACCGATATTTCGCAGTCTTTGCCGCAAACTTTCCTTGCTGTATTAATCATATTCCTTGTTTCTTCTATTGAAAATTGCGCTTTATAAATATACTCAGATCCTCGCTTTACCAATGCGCCGCCACTCGATATTAATATATCCGGCATAAGTTCATTTAAATAAGCTAAAGAATTCTGTTCACTCCTGGAGGTTGAAACACCTATCAATATTCCTTTCTCTCTACATTGCTTCAAAACTGAAAGCGTTCTGCCCGATATTGTCTTGTCACTCCGTAATAATGTCCCATCCAAATCAAATAGAAGCAATTTACATTTTTGCATATTACTTTCCCCTCTCAATTTCTTTGATAAATTACGAATCAAATCCTTTAATTGTTTTGCTGTTGTTATCACCTATAGTAACACCTCCAAATATGGTCTAAGTATCTTTTCAACATGAAACAGGGAAGCATACCTCATAAGAATCCTCAAATTTTTATCCTTACGTTTTGCATACTGCTTTAGTGCATCCTGAAATACCTGCATTTCAATATTGCTGCGACTGCGAAGCACATCACAAATTGTTCTCTCCATGTCATAAACCGGAACAGAATGCCCAAAAGATGTCTGCATCATTGTAGTGCCTAATTCATGCAATTCCTTTTTTACAGTATATACTTGAAAACCATCTTCCTGTAAACGGCTTGGATTATAGCCTGTCTTTACTGTTATAGAATATTTTAATGGTTCCCGATCTGTCAAATCATGAAAAAATAATGCAGTTTCATGAGAAAATACCGCCTGACTACAGCGTAAATGTAAAATATACATAGCATCTGTCCACGTATCCGGTGATACATATACACCATGAGCAACTTGCTCTAATCCTCTTTCCTTTACATAGTCATAAAAAACAGGCTTACTAATTCCATTATTTATAACCTGAAAAGTCTGAATTGTTCCCCCACATTCCCTTATTAATAAATCCAATCGTTCAAATTTCGTCATACCAATATTCCTTTCATACTAATATGATAATATATATTAGTACAGAAGTAAATATAAATAATATTCTTCCAATCCACAGGCGGCGTCAGCTCGCCGTCCCTCTCCATCCCTTTTCAAACACTTGCAATAGACAGCACCGCCTCTGGGTGGTTGCTGCATGTGAACCTTAGAAATGGCTGTTAGTTCTTCTTAGCAGCAAGGAAGAAATACTTGCAAGTCCGAGCCGTTGTCTGAGCCGTAGGCGAGTTCAGGCGCAGGACTTGTAATAAAAGTATTTCTGCCGCAGGTGCTTAGAAGACCTTACAGCCATTTCGTGTTCACATAAGCAACCACCCAGAGGCGGTGCGTCCCTATTTACTGTATAAACATATTGGAGTAGCCCATCAGGCTCTCATCCACTTCTCTGGCACACTCTCTGCCTTGTCTGATTGCCTTGACTACCAGAGACTGTCCTGTATGCATATCCCCGGCGGTGAAGATATTATCCACGCTGGTCTTATACTTACCGGCTTCTGTCTTGACATTGCTTCTGCCATCAACAGCTACCTTGAAGGCATCCGTTACATACTTCTGGCTTCCAAGGAAACCTGCTGCAATCAGTACGATCTGTGCCTCCAGAATCTGCTCACTGTCAGGAATCTCCTTCATGTTCATTCTGCCTGTCTCAGGGTCTTTCTCCCAGGCAAGCTTCACGATCTTAACAGCACTGAGATTACCATTCTTATCCTTAATAAATTCCTTTACAGTAGATTCATAGATTCTCGGATCATGTCCGAACATGGCAATTGCCTCTTCCTGACCATAATCTGTCTTGCAGATCTTAGGCCATTCAGGCCATGGATTGTTGGCAGCCCGATGATCTGGAGCCTTTGGCATCATCTCGATCTGTGTCACGGACTTCGCACCCAGACGGATAGAAGTACCAACACAGTCGTTACCTGTATCACCACCTCCGATAATGACTACATGCTTATCCTTGGCAGATACGAAATTGCCGTCCTTTAAGTTGGAATCCAGCAGACTCTTCGTTACGCCCTTTAAGAAATCTACTGCGAAATAAATGCCTTTGGCATCTCTGCCCGGTGCTTTGATATCTCTTGGATTGGAAGCACCACAGCACAGTACTACTCTGTCAAAACCATCTAAGAGTTTCCTGCTCTTTGCGTCCTTACCAATATCTGTATTGGTAACGAACTTCACGCCCTCTTCTTCCATGATCCTGATCTTACGGTCAATGATGTGCTTCTCAAGCTTCATGTTAGGAATGCCGTACATCAGTAAGCCGCCTACTCTGTCACTTCTTTCAAAGACTGTAACATTGTGGCCACGCTTGTTGAGCTGATCTGCTACAGCCAGTCCAGAAGGGCCGCTTCCGATAACGGCTACCTTCTTATTGGTACGAACCTTGGGAGGCTTTGCACAGGCATAGCCTTTCTCATAGGCGTTCTCGATAATGGCATATTCGTTCTCCTTGGTTGCCACTGCATCACCGTTCAAGCCACAAGTGCAGGCATTCTCACATAATGCAGGACACACTCTGGAAGTAAACTCTGGGAAGTTGTTTGTCTTTTTCAGACGGTTATAGGCACGTTCCCAGTTGCCACTGTAAGCCAGATCGTTCCATTCAGGAACCAGATTATGCAAAGGACATCCTGAAGTCATACCTGCAATGGTCATACCAGCCTGACAGAAGGGTACGCCACAGTCCATGCAGCGTGCTCCCTGTTTGCTCTGTTCCTCCATGGATAAGTGTGTATGGAATTCATTAAAATGCTTGATTCTCTCCTTAGGTGCCTCAGCCTTGGAGGTTTTTCTTTCATATTCTAAAAATCCTGTTGGTTTTCCCATCTCTATACCTCCGTTATTTCCTTGTGTTTGCATAGAATGCTTCGATCTGTGCCTGTTCAGCGCTTAAACCTTTTTCCTCCATCTGTACGATGGTCTTTAACATTCTATCGTAGTCATAAGGAATGATCTTCTTGAATTTAGGCAGGTATTCACCGAAGTTCTCCAGAATCTTCTTACCTTTCTCAGAATTGGTCAGAGCAACGTGCTCCTGAATCATATCCTTTAATTCGATGACATCATATTTGTTGGTAATCTCACTCATGGATACCATCTCTTTGTTGACTCTCATGTACAGGTCATTGTCTTCATCCATGACATAAGCAATACCGCCGCTCATGCCTGCTGCAAAGTTCTTACCTGTTGTACCAAGCACAACCACACGTCCACCTGTCATGTATTCACAGCCATGATCGCCCACGCCTTCCACAACAGCGATTGCACCGGAGTTACGTACACAGAAACGTTCACCGGCCACACCATTGATGAATGCCTTACCACTGGTCGCACCATAGAGGGCTACGTTACCGATAATGATATTCTCATCCTGCTTGAATGTGCTTCCCTTAGGCGGATATACGATTAATTTACCACCGGAAAGCCCTTTGCCGAAATAATCATTGGAATCGCCGACCAGCTCCAGTGTCAGCCCCTTTGGAATAAAAGCACCAAAACTCTGTCCGCCAGCGCCATTACACAATACCCTGAAAGTATCTTCCTCTAAGATATCGCCAAATTTCCTGGTGATTTCAGAACCAAGAATTGTACCAAAGGCCCTGTCTGTATTCATAACATCAACTTCAATGCTGCGCTTCTGTCCTGTCTGGAGTGCTTTATCAAGCTGTTTTAAGAGCACTCTCTCATCCATGGTCTTCTCTAATTCAAAGTCATATACCTGCTTCGGATCAAATACCGCCTTTTCCTTTGTATAAGGATTGCTCAGAATCTGTGAAAGGTCAAGCTTAGGTGTTCCCTCCGGAAGCTTATCCTTCACTTTCAACAGATCTGTTCTGCCGACTAATTCATCCACTGTTCTGACACCCAGAGCAGCCATATATTCTCGAAGCTCCTGTGCAATGAACTTCATGAAGTTCATAACATATTCTGGCTTACCTTTGAAACGCTTGCGAAGCTCAGGATTCTGTGTTGCAATACCTACAGGACAGGTATCCAGGTTACATACACGCATCATGACGCAGCCCATTGTTACAAGCGGAGCAGTTGCAAAGCCGAATTCCTCTGCACCAAGCATAGCTGCGATTGCTACATCACGACCGCTCATCAGCTTACCATCTGTCTCGATACGAACCTTATTACGAAGTCCGTTCTGGATCAGAGTCTGATGTGTCTCTGCTACACCAAGCTCCCATGGAAGACCTGCATTGTGAATAGAGCTCTTAGGCGCTGCACCTGTACCGCCATCATAGCCGGAAATCAATACGACCTGCGCACCAGCCTTGGCAACACCGGCTGCGACTGTACCTACGCCAGCCTCAGATACCAGCTTGACACTGATTCTTGCTGCTGTATTGGAGTTCTTCAAGTCATAAATCAACTGTGCCAAGTCCTCAATTGAATAGATATCATGATGAGGTGGCGGTGAGATCAGACCTACACCAGGCGTGGAATGTCTGGTCTTGGCAACCCAGGGATAAACCTTACCTGCGGGCAGATGTCCACCTTCACCGGGTTTAGCTCCCTGTGCCATCTTAATCTGGATCTCCTGTGCGCTGACCAGATATCTGCTGGTAACACCGAAACGTCCACTGGCTACCTGCTTGATCGCAGAACATCTGTTAAGTCCATCAGCGCCTATTTCCATTCTGTCAAGGTCTTCACCACCTTCACCACTGTTGGATTTACCATGCAGGGTGTTCATGGCGATTGCCAGAGTCTCATGCGCTTCTTTGGAAATAGAACCATAGGACATCGCACCTGTCTTGAAACGGGTCACGATACTCTCTACACTCTCAACTTCATCAATCGGAACGCCTTTTTCAGGATAATTAAAGTCCATCAGACCACGCAGGTTCTTGATACTTGTCTCATCATTAACAAGCTTCGTATATTCCTTGAACATCTCATAATTGCCCAGTCTTGTAGACTGCTGTAACATATGGATGGTTGCAGGATTGTACAGATGCTCTTCTGCACCGCTTCTTGCCTTATGCTGTCCCGGATTATCCAGAGTCAGGTCTGTTGCCAGTCCCAATGGATCAAATGCCAGTGAATGAAGGTCATCTACCTGCTTCTCAATATCCTTTATGGACAGACCACCTACCCTACAGACAGTATTGGTAAAGTATTTATCGATTACTTCCGCATTCAAACCAATTGCTTCAAAGATCTGTGATCCCTGATAGGACTGAATTGTGGAAATACCCATCTTGGAGGCAATCTTAACGATTCCATGAAGCACTGCATTATTGTAATCATCTACTGCTGCATGATAGTCCTTATCCAGCATACCTGTCTCGATCAGCTCCTTGATAGATTCCTGAGCCAGATATGGGTTGACTGCACAGGCACCATAGCCTAACAGTGTAGCAAAATCATGTACTTCTCTTGGTTCTGCGGATTCGATGATCAACGCTACACTCGTTCTCTTCTTGGTACGTACCAGGTGTTTCTGCATTGCTGATACAGCCAACAGAGAAGGAATCGCTACATGGTTCTCATCTACGCCGCGATCAGACAGGATAATGATATTGGCACCATCACGGTATGCTCTATCTACTTCTACATACAGTCTGTCGATTGCACGCTCCAGACTTGTGTTCTTATAGTAAATAATAGGAATCTCAACTACCTGGAAGCCTTCCTTCTTCATATTCTTGATCTTCAAAAGGTCAGTAGATGTCAGGATTGGGTTGTTTACCTTCAATACGTGACAGTTCTGCTCACAGTCCTCCAGCAGGTTGCCGTCTTTTCCAATGTAGACACTGGTGGAAGTAACAACTTCCTCACGAATCGCATCAATAGGCGGATTCGTTACCTGTGCGAACAACTGCTTGAAATAATGAAACAGTGGATGATGTGTCTTTGCCAGAACCGGAAGTGGTGTATCTACGCCCATTGCCGCAATAGACTCTGCACCATTTCTCGCCATAGGAAGGATACTTGTCTTCAATTCCTCATAGGTATAACCGAATGCCTTCTGCATTCTCTGGCGCTCTACATAGGAGAACTCAGGTACTTTCATATTTGGGATTTTAAGCTCTCTAAGCTCTACCAGGTTGGAATCCAGCCATGCACCATAAGGACGGCGCTTTGCATATTTTTCCTTCAGGGTATCATCATCTACCACTTCACCTTTTACAGTATCGACCAGAAGCATCTTGCCCGGACGAAGTCTGTCCTTCTTCACAATCTTGGTCGGGTCAACAGGAAGAACGCCGACTTCCGAGGAAAGAATCAGCTGGTCATCGGAAGTAATATAATAACGGGAAGGACGCAGACCATTACGGTCAAGTACCGCACCCATGATATCACCATCGGAAAAGACAATAGATGCAGGACCGTCCCAGGGCTCCATCATCGTTGCGTAGTACTGATAGAAGTCTTTCTTGCTCTGAGACATGGTCTTGTTGTTAGCCCATGGTTCAGGAATCGTAATCATTACCGCAAGTGGAAGATCCATACCACTCATAACCAGGAATTCCAGTGTGTTGTCCAGCATAGCAGAGTCAGAGCCCTGTGCATTGACAACAGGGAGAATCTTGTGGAACTCACCCTTTAAATGATCAGATGCCATATTCTCTTCACGGGCGATCATCTTATCCACATTGCCGCGGATGGTATTGATCTCACCATTATGTACGATAAATCTGTTCGGATGTGCACGCTCCCAGCTCGGATTGGTGTTTGTAGAGAAACGTGAGTGAACCATTGCAATCGCTGATTCATAATCCTCGCTCTGCAGATCCGTAAAGAAAGAGCGGAGCTGTTTTACAAGGAACATGCCCTTGTATACAATTGTACGGCTGTTAAGAGATACCACATAGGTATTATCGGAACTCTGTTCAAATACTCTTCTTGCAATATAGAGCTTTCTGTCAAAGTCCAGTCCTTTCTCAACATCTGCCGGTTTCTTGATGAATGCCTGCATAATGTAAGGCATACATTCTACTGCCTTATGTCCCAGTACGGAAGGTACACAGGGAACTTCACGCCAGCCAAGGAATTCCAGCCCTTCCTTCTCTACGATGATCTCAAACATCTTCTTCGCCTGATTACGTTTCAGTTCATCCTGCGGGAAGAAGAACATACCGATACCGTATTCGCGCTCTCCTCCAAGTTCAATGCCAAGAGGCTTGGTTACCTTGGAAAAGAATTTGTGGCTGATCTGTACCAGAATACCAACACCGTCACCAGTCTTGCCTTCTGCATCTTTACCGGCTCTGTGCTCCAGATTCTCTACGATTCTGAGGGCATTTTCAACCGTTTCACGGCTCTTCGTACCTTTGATGTTTACAACAGCACCAATACCACAGTTGTCATGTTCAAATTCTGCTCTGTGAAGCGGTGCTTCGGGAACATTCATTTTTGCATCAAACATCTTGCTTTCTCCTTTTCTTTCTATGTACCACGGGTACATTTTTCTAACTTCAAAATCTATGCAGTGCTTTGATTTTTCTAACTATACACCTTAGTTTTTTCCTTGTAAACAGGGCGTTTTCTATGAATTGTCAGATTATTTGACAATATGTGTGTTCTGTATAAAATAGTCAGATAAAGCAACAAAAAAAGGCAACCAAAAATACGCTATATTAAACCGCCTTTGGTTACCTTGTTCGCTATATTAGATTTTTTACGTTTTCATCATTATAAAAAAAATTTTTTCATTTGTAAAGAGTAAATTTATAATTTTGTGCTGTTCTATTCATATATTATCGTGTTTTACCATACAGCAATGCTGTCAGGATTACAGACAACAGCAGGAAAAACACAAGAAACGGTATATACAGCAATGCAGAACTGCCACCCATCAGGCTGGATACTACGAATACTACAATATTCGCTGCCATATGAAATACCAGCGGTGCTGCGAAGCTCTTCACCCATTCATAGCACAGCGCAAGGAGTAAGCCCATACATAATGCATATACGAACTGCGCCAGATTACCATGAAAACCGGCAAACAACACTGCTGTCACAATTACACTCAGAGGAATTCCAAAGAATCTGCGCATACGGGTATATGTCAGTCCTCTGAATACGACTTCTTCTACAAAAGGAGAAATCAGTCCATACAGAATCAGTCCAAGCCATATAGGAACAGAATACTGGATAGCTTCTACCTTCTGATAACCCGGTGACTGTATCTGTATGATTCCAGCCAGAATGTTAAACGCCAAAGCCGAAGTGATTCCAAGTGATGCAGACAGTGCCAGAGGTACTGCCTTATCTTTGTCTGCTTTCACTCCATTCTTCATCCATGCACAGAACTGCCTGAAAAAACTGCTGTCAATGTCAATCTCGCCAATTACATTTACTTCCTTGAGGAAGTCATTCATCAGAAATGCAACAGCGAAGATGCTCGCCAATGCATTGAGCACCGCATTGATCTGATTACTGTGAACCGTTACCCATTCTGCCATGGAGCTGATTGGAACCGATATGACCAGTAAGGATAATAACAGCAATGCCGCAGTCTTAATGACCATATACAGAATGAACGGTTTGAGGATATACCATGCCTTTTCCAGTGGATGTGTACGCTTTGTCTGTACTTTAGGTTCTCTGGGAGCTTTTAATCTTCTGCTCATAGGCTTCCCTGCAGCAAAAGTCTCTGCAGCTCCTCTACTGTATCTACAATATAGTCTGCGCCTGCATCCTCCAGTTCATGCTCACCGGCATAGCCGAAGCTTACGCCGATTCCCGTCAGTCCATGAGCTCTCGCTCCCTGAATGTCGAACTTGCGGTCACCGACCATGGCGACATCTTCCTTCTCATATACAGAAGGAACCAACTGTTTGAGTGCTTCTTCTACAACTGCTTCCTTCGTTGCGAATCTGCCATCAAACTCGCTGCCCACTACGGTATCAAAATACTGTGCGATCTCAAAGTGCTCCAGAATCCTGATAACCAGAGGTCTTGGTTTGCTGGACGCAATGGAAACTCTGCGTCCGGCATCCTTCAGAGCCTTTAATAATTCAGGGATTCCTTCTATGATCTCATTTTCAAAGATACCCTTCTCATCGAATCTCTCATGATACTTGTCTATGGCACGCTTAATCTGTTCGTCATCAAAGCCATAGAATTCCCTGAAGCTGTCTGTCAGAGGCGGACCGATAAAGGGCTCCAATTTGTCCAGATCGGGTTCTTCGATTCCCGCATCCGCCAGTGCATACTGCACGCAGCTTGTGATTCCTGTCTTAGGGTCTGTCAGTGTCCCATCCAGATCAAATAAAACATACTGAAACATATATTAATATACCTTTTCTATTCTCTGCAGAGCCTTCTCGCCTTCTTCTGTCAGAGCCTTGAACTCGTCAATTGTCTGACGTACTCTAGGCAGAGCTTCCTGCTTGTAGTTGCTGATGTCTTCCAGAGCTGCAAAAGTATCTGCAAAAGCCTGTTTCATTGTATCAATGGAAATATTGGATTCAATAGCCTGCTTCTGAATCTCTGCGCCCTGATCCTTTAACATCTTGGAGGTGGCAGCGATCATATTGTTGGTCGTCTCATTTAAGAGATTTACTTTCTCTAATACGATCTTCTGGTGGTACAGAGCACTTGCTACTGTAACTGCTACACGAAGGGCAGATACGGTTACTGTCTTGGCACGTTCTACGGAACGGATCAGCTCCAGATTATTTCTACGGATGATCTCCATTGCAACGATACCCTGCTGATTTACAGCCAGCATCTGTTCAAAGTCAAGGAGTCTCTGTCTGAGTGGAAGCAGGATTTCTTCCTCTACGAACTTCACTCTGTCAGGGTCTGTGCCATCTGCCTTTGCTTTCTCAATGGCATTTGTTAAATATTCGTCAAGCTGTGTGCCCATTTCCACTTTTTCATTTAACTGCTTAGTGAGGTCACGCATGGATGCCTGTTCCAGCTCCAGTGTTGTGTTGTCATTTCTAAGGGAAGTCTCTCCCTTATCCAGTGACTTGATGATATCACCGATTGCCTTGTCAGAGTCTTCAAACTTGGTGAAATATCTTCTTACAGGGTTGAAAATCTTACCCAAAGGACCAGTCTTCATGAAATCAATTGCAGAAGGATCCAGATCTTTCATCTCAATAGTCAGATCTTCCAGTCCCTTAGCTACATCTGCGCTGGCTCCCCCGAAATTACCCAGATCACCAACCTTGGTCTTTAACAGTTCATTCTTGGTTGCAGAATCTTTGACCAGGTCTGCACCAAATGTCTCGATTGCTGTTGTCAGTTCTTTTCTTTCATCAAAAGAATTCAGATCTACTGTAAGGAAAGCATCTGCATTCTTACCAGCAACCTCTGCGATAGCCTCTTTTCTCTCCGGAAGTGGAGCAAGCTCAGCCTTTACCTGTTCTTTAATTGCCGCTTCATCCGGCATATCCAATGAAAATCCCATATTGTCCTCCTTATAAATTCGCATTAAACAAGTTCTTAATCTTATATACTACATCATCTGTGTCAGCGTTGATGCTGGCTGCTTCATTGATTGCAGATATCTGGGAAAGGGCATCGATATCTGCATTATAACCGATGGTATACACAGGAATATTAAGCGCATCCAGCGGTTCTCTGATATCAGACAGGTCATAGCCACGGTTGCTCTGTCCATCTGATAATACGAAGAGCATCGGCTTTGCCTCCGGATATTCCGCCATTGCTTCCTGCAGCAAGTGGATACCTACTATAATTCCATCAAAAGTCGCTGTACCGCCGCCTGTCTCAAGGCTCTCTACACCGCCCTTGAAAGCAGACTGATGATTCAGGTCAAATTTTCCAACAGGTACATTGACTGTGACGTCGTCACTATAGGAAACCAATCCTACATAATTGTCTTTTCCAATGTACTTCATACCATTGATCAGAGACTGGCGAAGCATGTTGATGGGTTCTCCATCCATACTTCCTGATACATCCGCCACGAATACGGCAATGACCGGCTTACCGTTATCCTTCTCTTCTTTCCAAAGTTCCTGGGCATTGAGAAGATCATCTCCTGATACATCTCTTTGTTCACAGATATAATCATCCATGCCATTAAAACCATACTCTGTTGCCAATGCCTGCGCTTCATCTGTCAGACAGTAATCAGCGAACATCTGCAGAATCTGGAGCTTCTCATCACTGATATTGCCCACTGCATAGAGTGGTCCGTCATGACGGAAGCCAAATGGAACTGCCTTGTATTTTCTCTGCAATTCCTTGTCATTCTGGTAAGCCTGATATTCATAGATCAGACCAGTCAGAGAACCTGATTCTACGGCAGTCTTCATCTGCGGCGTATTATATGCAACAAAAGGGACATTAGCCTGGAATGTCTGGAAACCTGCTACCGCCTCATCACTTAACGGATCAGACGGGCTATAGGTCTGCAATGTGCTGATCAGGAAGTTCAGGCCTGTAGAGCTGGCATAAGGGTTCGTATATCCCATGGTAATCTCGCCATTGGCAGTTGCTTCTACAACCGTCTTCAGATTCAGGGCTCCATATTTCTTCATCAGCTCATCATACGTATCATTCTGGAACATCAGAATCGGCACATTGCCAACAAGTCTCTCTGCCACGGTCTGTACACGCACATCATCCGCTTCCAGCATCTTTCCCCAGAATGCATTGGATGGTGAGAATCCATCAGGTACATATTTGCCGGTGGCAATATATTCCATGGCAAGTCCCGAAGTGACATTTCTGATCCTGACAGATACATCCTGGCCGTTCACCTGCATATCTTCACGGTTGAACTTCTCTGCCATTTCATTCATCCAGCCATCCTTATCAGAGCCTGAACGCTCCGGCGCTGTAAAAATCTCCACATACAGGCCGGAATCCTCATTTACGGTAATCTCGTTCTTGTCAATGTCAGGAAGCTCATCCTCTTCCTGTGTGTCCAGCAGGTCAACCTGTGATTTCACGGGATCCGCATACGTCACCTCAATGTTACGCAGCATCTTGTCTATACTGGTCGTAGCGGATTCCGTACTGATTGTCTTGGCAGATTTGCCAATATTTCTCGTTGCATTAATACCGGCAAGTGCCAGTGCAAACACAACTATGGCAATCACAATGACCAGTATCGTTGTCTTACTGTTGCTTCTCTTCAATTGTATACTCCTTCCTCTCCCCTGATATAATATCAGTTCTGATAGTACTCTATCTGCTTAATCAAGGTATCAATCTCTGCGTATGCCTTGATTCCTGCCGCATCTACTGCCTCTGAGGCTGCAAGCTCAATCCTGAGTTCATCCAGCTTGTAAATAAGCCCTTCATTCTGATTGCGTTTTTCCTTGACAGCCGCAATGTTCTTATTATACAGTTCCAGCTGCTGTATCTGGATATCATCCGGTATATCATCATGCTTGTAATTCTGCAATCTGGCATAGACACCATCATCAATTACCTTCATGCGGTTAAGCATATTCACCATATTCGCCAATATGGTATCCTGTGCAGCCTTGGCAATGGAATCAAACTTCTGATAAGTCAGACTGCCCTTCTCGAATTTGCGGTCCAGCACTTCATCCACACCAGCCTGCATCTTCTCACATTTATCCAGCTCATCCAGACTGGCCCTGGCTACTTGGCCAAAGACTCCGCTTCCAAGATAATGCTTCATCTCCTGTCTGATACCCTCTACGGAATACTGATTCGTACCGATTAATTTTACATCATTCTTCTGTGATATTGTCTTGTAATTATATGCTACCATTCCCGCAGGCATCATGATTCCCAATGTCAGGGACAATGCGGCCTTGACTGCACTGGCATCCACAATACTGAGTCCCAGCAGCCCCGGCGAGAACAACACGACAAAACCTATGAGAAAACCAAGGTTTCCAAATATTAACTTCTTTATTTTCTTCTTTTTCATGTGCTCACCTCTATATGAAGTCGTCCAGGCGACTCTAAACAAGCTCCATTATATGCTATAATGTGCAAACTTGCAAGGTTACAGTCCGATTTCCTGTGCTAAAGCGAAAGAGTAAATGATCCGCTCTTTTACATGCGCCCCGGTAATCTGTTCCAGCGCTCTCTGATAATAATCCAGCTGTGTCCGGTATCGCTTCTCCAGCTCTACAGCCTGTTCGACCCTGTCCGTCTTATAATCTGCAATGACCAGCTCCCCATCTTCATAGAAAAAGACATCGATTACACCCTGTATCAATACTGTCTCTTCCGAAGGATACTGCTCTTTTAATTCATGCGCCGGCAATCCCAGTACAAAGGGCTGCTCTCTGTACAGCTCTCCCCTTTGCTGTGCTGATATCATTCTCTTTGCCAGATTGGAATGGAAGAATGAAGCAATACGTGAAGTATTTACACAGGCAATATCCTCTTTCTGTACCCTGCCTTCTGCAATCCATGTCTGCATCTCGCCCCATATTTTCCCCATATAGACTTTATCTGACGGAACATTCTGATAAGATGCATCAAAAGACAGTAATTCCATGACCTTGTGCACAGCAGTACCGTATTGTGTTCCCTGCACTGCCTCTTCTCCCGATATAAAGCGGGGAATGTATGGCTCTCTTGCCGTCATGATCAATTCTGCTGCCGGCTCTGCCTCTTCCTCGAAGGCTGCCTTTTTCAGCTCTGATACGGTGGTCTTGACTGTCAGCCCCTCCAGATATGCATAAGGGTACTTAAAGTTCAGCCTGTCGGAAAGCTTCTGTTCCAGCTGTGTATCTGCATATTGCGCGGTATGTGATAAAGCCTCCTCAAGCATAGCTGCCTTACCGGTTTCTTTCACCTTTTTCTCCAGTGAATTATCCTCCTGCCACAACCTGATCTGTAAGGGAATCTCCCCATAAGGTAACTGATGCTTCTCATATGGCAGTCCTCTCTCTTCCAACAGGGATTCCATATCTCTGTGACGCATCAATGCAGACAGGATCATATCAAAATAGCAGGCTGAACCCATCACTACAGAAAAAGGCAGTTTCTGTGCATTTTCCATAGTAAGGTAGAGTCTGTCGGATAACTTCTTATCCAGCTTCTCACCCTGATAAGCCGTCAGTATCAGCTTCTCCTTGGCACGGGTCAATGCTACGTAGAGTACACGCAGGTCTTCGCCTCTGGTGTCCTCTTTCATTCTCTGTGCCACTACATTTTTACGCATTGTCTTCCTTCTGGTGCGCATGACAGGGTCTATGCAGTCTACACCAATACCAAGCTCCACATCCATCAGAATTGATGCTCTGGCATCCATCTGATTGAACTGCTTCGCCAGTCCGCATACAAAGCAGATAGGAAATTCCAGACCTTTACTCTTGTGAATCGTCATTACTCTGACAACATCCGCACTCTCATCCAGAATGTTGGCTTCGCCAAAATCCACTTCCTGTTCCTGCATAGTCTCCAGATATCGTATGAAATGAAAAAGTCCATAGAAGGAGGTCTTCTCAAAGTTACCTGCACGCTCCAGAAGTAATGCAATATTTGCCTGTCTCTGATCTCCTCCCGGCATAGAACTGACATATGTGTCATATCCTGTGTCCTGTATCAAAAAGCCCAGAAGTTCCTTGATTGGTGTATATGCCACCATCCTGCGGTACTGTTCCAGCTTCTGTAATAAAAACGTCAGCTTCTGTATCAATATCTCATCATATACAGTGCCATCCAGTGCAGGAGGCTCCTTGCAGTATTGACATATCTCTTCATATAAGAACTGCTTATCTGCCGTTTTTTTCATTTTTTCCTTTTTTTCTTTTGCCGCACACCGAAGCATTGCTACCTCTGCTTCCGTTATATCAAAGCACGGTAATTTCAGTACACCATATAAAGGAATATCCTGTAGCGGGTTGTCCAGTACTCGAAGCAGATTCACAATCCCCTGAATCTCCAGAGTCTGAAAATACCCGGTCTTGCTCGTAATGTGCACAGGGATTCCTTTCTGAGTCAGAATCCTTCTGAAGTCCTCATCCCACCCTGTCGTAGCTCGAAACAACAGTACAATATCAGAATATTTCGCCGGACGCTGTTCCCCCGTCTGATCGTCCGTCACCGGGAAATGCCCTACCAGCTCCTGAATCCTCTCTGCCACCATGACAGCTTCCTTCTCCTTCTCTGTCATAGGCTGTGATTCATCTTCTGAATCCGTTGCGATCAGAAGCTCTGTCGCATATTGTCCGGCATCCTGCGGTTCTACATAAGAAGCGCCTGCATACAGGGCTGCATTCTCATCATATTCCACATTACCTACTTCTTTTGCCATAAGTTGTCCACATAAGAAATTCGTCGCTTCTGTCACTTCCCTACGGCTTCTGAAGTTCCTGCTCAAGTCAATGCGGACTCTGTCTTTTACATCTTCTCCTGTCTTATAGGTATCATATTTCTCCATGAAGATCTCAGGTCTTGCCAGACGAAATTTATAGATACTCTGCTTCACATCTCCTACCATGAAACGATTATAGTGCCCTTTATCCTCACCAGAGATGCTGCGAAGCAGAAGCTCCTGTACTTCATTGGAATCCTGATACTCGTCAATCATGATCTCTTCAAAATAATCCTGCAATTCCAGTGCTGTCTCTCTTGGTTTTAATTCACCGTTATCGTCTTTGGTCAACAGAATCTCCAGTGCAAAATGCTCCATATCCGAGAAATCCACAAGATTCTTATCTCTTTTGGCTGCATCCAGCCTTTCCTTGAAGGAAAGCGTCAGCGTGACCAGTTCATCCACTGCCTTCTGGCAGACAGACATATCCGCCAGCATATCTTCCGGTGAAATAGGAAACAATGTCTTCTTCAAGTCTGCGATGCTTTTCTTCACTTCATCACGGATTGCCTTTACCATATCCTTTCTGACAGGATCAACATCCTCTGCTTTCTTACGTGACAAAGTGGTAAAGCTGATATAGGTAAAGCTGTCATACAACTGACTGTAATCTCTTGCTTTTCCCATATTTTCCAGCAATTGAAGGTCCGCTTCCAGATTCTCTACGTATTGAATAGGCCCGCCATATCCCTGAGCAATCTCCAATGCCTTATGGATGCGCTTCCTGCACTCTTCCAATACGGTATCCATGTATTTAAGGGCATCCTGATACCATTTTCTGTCATTCAGCTCTTCTACCGACTGCACCTGATAGTCCTCTCTTCTGGCTTCCAGCCATTCCTCCGGGAAAGGATAACTCATGGAGAAATGATACAGTCTGTAAATGGCTTCTTCAATCTTCTGGTCACTGCTGCCAGTGCTGTAACTGTCTACAAAATGCAGAAACTCCGGGCTTGCTTCCCCATGGGCGTCTTCTAACAGCTTCTCCATCATATCTGCTTCCAGCAGCTTGATCTCGCCCTCATCAGCTACACGGAATCCGGGATCCAGACCTATCTCGTTGAAGTTATTGCGGATAATGAACAGACAGAAAGAATCAATCGTAGTAATCTGCGCATTGTGTATCAGCGCAGACTGCTTCTGCAAGTGTTCGTTCTCAGGATGTTCCTCCAGCCTCTTCTGAATCGCCCTGCTGATACGTTCCCTCATCTGTGCCGCAGCCGCAGAGGTAAAAGTCACAATTAAAAGACGGTCAATATCTACCGGATGTTCTTCATCACATATTTTCCTGATAATTCTCTCTACCAGCACTGCCGTCTTACCGGAACCGGCAGCCGCAGACACCAGAATATTCTTATCCCTGGTATCAATGACCCGTTGCTGATCCGGTGTATACTTTACTGCCATGGTTCTTCCTCCAGTTCTTTCTTCATCTCATCCAAAGCCTCTTCCTGATCCATATCCTGCAATTCTCTCACCAGATCTGTCCCCAGCTTCCTGTCAAAACCACAGATACTGCGGTAACTGCAATATGTACAGGCATTACCCTTGGTCTGCTTATACGGATTCAGTGCAATATCCCCTGCAAGAATCTCACTGCCCAGCTCCCTTATCTTATGGTTTACATAATCTGACACTACATGAAAATCCTCCTGGGAAAGCACAGAAGATGCCTGAGTAAAGCTGCCATCCTTTTTCTTCGCTACAGGCAACACTTTGGATTTATCTGTAAAGTCCTTATCCAACAGCTGAATGATCTCTTCCTCATCACTGACCATGCCTGTCATCTTCAGTTCTTCCAGAATGGCATCCTGAATCTCCTGTGGGTCAGGCTGTCCCTTATCCGTATCCGTCATCGGGTCGCTAACATGATAGTACAACATGGCTGCGGGAATGACTTTCTTATCCCTGTGTGCCTTTTGCTGCATCTCTACTGCCGCATTCATATATACAACAAGCTGTAGCTGCAATCCATAATAAAGCGCAGCCAGGTCAAACCTACGGTTACCGGATTTATAATCAATGACCTTCACATAGAGCTTATCCTGCTGCTCACAGGTATCAATTCTGTCAATACGCCCAATCAGGCGCATCTTCTCTTCCTCAGACAGTGTGATATTCACCGCATCCAGATCTGATGCCATTTCAAAAGACATCTCGAAATTCTCCGGCGTAAAAGCCCCCTGCTGTAACTGATATTGCAGTGTCTGAACAGTCCTGTCAAGGATTCTCTCCATTCTGGTGATCAGATACTCATTTCTCTTACTGCTGTAAAGCACAGTCTCTCCATACGCAGCCGCATAATTCTCCAGACATTCCTTTACCAGCCGTTCCCCGACCTCCTTTGGGAAATCAAACCATGTATACCCTTCTGTGGGCAATTTATCTGCAAAATTCTCCAATACGGCATGAAATACATTGCCCATATCCACAGTCTCAAAGCTATACTTATCCCGTTCTTCCAGCCCCAGTCCATATTGCAGGAAATGGGCATAGGCACAGGAAGCGAACTTCTCCAGCCTGCTGACGCTGTTATGAAGCACCTGTCCATACAGGAGCTTCGCCAGTCCTTTAGGCAGTTTTCCATTCTCATATTGGAAAAAAGCAGCCCTCTTCATCTGCTCCAGAATTGGTGCATATTTTTCATTCCTGACATACGTGTCATAAAGTGTCAGGAACAACTTCTTATCTAACTTATCATCTTCTGCCGCATACTGGCGCAACATTCTCACCAGATATTCCATGGCATCCGCAGGTGCATCAATCTGTTCCTCAATATCTCTCAGCTCCGGCTTTTCTATTGTCATTTTCGGGAAAAGACGGCATACCGTTGCGATGAGATATGCCGGTCTGATGCTCTTACCCTCCGAATCCACCTTGGCATAGGATAACCGCAGGTAACGGGTAGGCTTCGTCATCATCAGATACAGATACAGCCTCTGAATATACATCTGCTGTCTCGGAGTGGGTGCCAGTTCAAAATCGGATTCCTGCAAGAATTCCCTGTCAATATCAGAGATAATACCGCCTTTTGCGCCGCTTCGTGGAATGATACCATCATTCACGCCCATGAAGAACAGCGCCTTGATCTCGCAAAGTCTGGTTCTCTCGATATCACCAATTACGACCTTATCCACATTCTGGGGAATCGTTCCTACCTTGATCTCTGCAAAGCCTGCATCCAGAATATCTGCAAATTCCTTTATCGTCATAGTCTCATCACCAAGCAGGCCAATAATCTGTTCCAGAAGTTCCATGACTAAACGATAGATCTGTGCATACTCCTTGGCTTTTACCAGATTGCCCTGCGCAGTGAAAGCATCTTCATACTCAGCCAGCTTATTCTCGATATCTGCCCTCACGATAAAATCATATAATGCCCTGACCAGTGCTTCCCCTGTTGCTTCCTTAATCAGCAATGGCTCCAGCATGTCTGTGATCTGCTGTCGGAGATGATTCAACTGCTCCAGCTCCTGCGCTTCTTCTTCCTGCCGTTTCAGGCGTCTGGTGAACGGCTCATTCCATGCTTTTCTCCCCCGTATTCCCATGGTGCGCACATAGTTCTCCAGTCGGTCAGTCTCCTCCGGACCAATACCTGCAAGACCGCACCTTAGAAAATGAAATACGGCTTCATAGGAATATTCCTGTATGGATACCAGTAACGCACTGCGGATAAACTCAATAAAGGGATTCAGCACCAGCTTATTGGTCTGATCCAGATAATAAGGGATTCCAAACCTCTCAAACTCTTCCTTCGCCAGATATCCATATCTCTCGATATCCCCTGTAACAACTGCAATATCACGGTAACAGTATCCCTCTTCCCTGATTAACTGCCTGATTGACAGACAGATCTGACGCAGTTCTTCCTTGGGCGTGGAGACTTCCATAATGCGAATGCTGTCCTGCTCCTTCTGATACTCTGTGGTCGGATATCGGAACAGTTCTCTCTCCAGATGGGACAACCCGGGATTATTCACATACCGCTGCACGGTTTCTTCTGTGATCAGAACATCCTCCGCTCTTGCCACACCGGCTTCCTTCGCCTTTTTCTCCAGATCATATATGGTCTTCTTACTCAGGTGAAAAAGCTTCTGCTCGCCATCAGGCTTATAGCAGTCCTCCCTAGTGTCAGCAGTGACTGTCACAATGACCTCATTTGCCAGCAGCATCAGCTCCTGGATAACGTTATACTGTATCGGGGTAAAGCCCGTAAACCCATCAAAGGCAATGACACTGTCTGCCACGATGCGGGACTTGGGCAGTACATGACGCAGGCGATCCAGCGTCTCTTCTGTTGTGATATATTTCTCTCTGATATATTGCAGAAATCCTTCATAGAGCAGATGCAGGTCCTTTAATTTATAGGACAGGGCGCCCCTCTTGGAGGAATATTCCACCAGCTGTTCTACTTCCTTCGTACCAAGTCCATACTGCATGAATTCGGAAAGGGCAGACTTCACCTCATGGATGTAGCCTATCTTCTTAATATTCCGCTTCATGACACTGAGGTCATCTTCCAGTCCTGCCGCTACTTTACGCAGTACGAGACTCTTACCGGTATCATCCAATACGGGCTTATCATTGCCGCCTACCTCTTCAAAGATACGGTGAGAAAGCCGTCCAAAGCTCAATACATCAATATTCATGATACCGCTTCTGGGGTGGCGGCGCACCATGTCCAGCTGGGTCTGCATAGTGAACTGATCCGGCACTACTACCAGGTAGTTCCTGTGCGGATTCTCCATTGCCTGGGCAATGATGTCTTCATATAAACGATAGCTTTTGCCGGAGCCAGAGGCTCCTATATAAAATTTCAATCCCATGGGATGCTCCTTTTGTGGTAGGTATGGTGCAAGGCACGCCACAGTTCCTGTGGCTGTATCTTGAAACAGGTGTTGTACATAGGCATTTTTTCATGCAAGTGATGTGCTGCACCATCATTTAGACATATCGTAATTCAAGATAGGATTAGTATAACATAAAATAACCAGGCGAAAAGTCAATTTTTCTTTTCGCCTGGTTATAATTAGATAGTATTGCCGTGGCAGATGAAAAGCACACGAATCATAATTTTTTCTCCTCTCAAAATGCGCTGGCCTGCTGCCATCTGCAGCGATTTGCGCGGTGTTAATTCTTCTTTATGTATCGGTCATTTCTGTACAGAAAATGCAAATCTTAGCAAAATATTGCAAGATGTGTACAGCAAAAGTAGTAGAAACGGAGTAAAAAGCGGGTGGGGTTACTACTTGTCTTAAATTTTATCATATATATTTTTACACCGCATCATTCATTTATCTTTTTATTCGGAGCACCACAGCACTTTTTATATTTTAAACCGCTTCCACACGGGCACAAATCATTAGGATATATCTTTTTTCTATGTGCTATAGGTAAGTTTGATGCATTTCCATGCCTTCTACGTTCCTTTATTGTCAAAAGATAATTAGATATATCTGTCTCTGAAAATCCCTCATCAGAATGTTTAATATAATCTAATTCCTCAGCCTTAATTTCTACTATTTTTCCGAAAATATCCAATTCAATGTTAATGAACCAACATTTAGTAAATTTACGATCAAGCATATTCGCATAAGTATACTTTCTTCTTATCTCATCCGGAAACTTTTCCAATCCTGGAATACATATAAATTCGCAATACGCAAAATCACCCTCAACCCAAATTGGAGTAATATACCCTAATTCCTTTTCCCTTTTTATACGATTTTTTATAGCTTCATCAAATTCAATTCTTGTGTCTTCACATAAATTAAGCAAAAATTCCGCAAACTTCACACGACCTTTCACATTATTTTTTTCAAGATATTCCAATATGTCATGCATATACCCTGGAATATTTTGTTCTGGTTTTTTCACTTGAAGTTGTTTATTGTATAGGCCAGTAAAATATGCATCCAAATCTTCTCTAAAACCAATAGCGGTAAATGAATCACATTCTTTATAATCATTCACATATTCCTCATATATATTTTGAGAAATATACATTCCTAAATGGTCTAATTCATCATTAAACATTAAACACTTAATCCTTGTTGCTGCCTGTCTATGCTTCAAATAATGAAGAAAACATAATTCCGAATTGAAATATTTTACATATGCATCTAAATCGTCAATACTTATAGCTATTGTTCCTTTGTTCATTTCGAAAATATTTGTTTTTTCAATTTTTGCCTCAAAAACATTAAAATTATCAACAGTAACACACATCGTGTATATTTTTCTAATTTTGTTACGTGAAAATTCAAATTTCTTATTTTTTTCTTCTGTATAAAAGCAAACATTATCTACACATTTATTTATGTATTCCAGAGTTCTAACACACTGGTAATCGGCTTGCCCAATAAGCTCTTTAAACGATTTCTTATGTGCTGTAAGATCAGTTAGCGCTGGGGTATATGCAAACGATCCTGCCTTTACTTCTGCAATAATTATAATATCATCGCAAACAGCTATAATGTCATTTTCATCCATCTGTTTTAAAGAACTTCCTATTGGATAATAATTTCCTATATATATTTCTGCGTTTGGCATTAACATAGATAATTTTTCCGCCACCAAGCTCTCACTTGCTTCTTTTTGAATGTCTGACCATGTATTAACATATTTATTATCTTTTGCAATAATACTTTTTTGCAAAATTCGATATATATTATCAAAAAGATTATAGTAATCAAAACAATAGCTAACACCATCTATTACTATAAATGGTCTTCTCTGCACTGGCAAATTTTGAACCGGCCACCCCGGAAACTCCGTCTTTGTAAAAAAGCTATCATTTTCGCCAAGTTCCCACGAAAGGCTCTTCACCAATTCTTCACTCCAACCTGTTACTTTTTTCACATCATATAATTCTGTACCAAAGCACTTAGACATAAGAGATTCCGTTTTTCCGTCATTCTGAATTCTATCAAAAATACTATCAACCTCATGATTGCTTTTGCTCTGTACCTCTTGCTGAAAGATTTTGTACTCATTGGCCAGTCCTTTAGCTGCATCTAATTTAGCAGAAGACAATGAATATTCTAATTTTCTTAGTCCTTCAATAAAATCAACTGCTGTTACATTATAAACTTCTTCCATTTTTTTAGTATGTGGTAAAATTAGTTTTTCAAGGTCATCTAATTGTTGACACTGATACCGGTTTCCGCGAACATTGCTCATCAATTGAGCTTCAATAATATATTCAATATCTTCTCTTCTATAACCATCATTCTCTTGAGCTTTCGCCGCCCATACAATATAAAAATACTGGCATTTAGTATATAGCTTATCTATATCATTAAATAACTCTTGCATAATTTTGCTCTGCAATTTGTCATCAACAATCTCATTGCCCGGTTTTATTGAAACCAAAATACTTTGTATGTACTCTATGTAACGCGCATTATCTTCTACTTGAATTTCAGAGACAGCCTGCAAAAATGACATCATAAATAAATCAGTTGCATTTTGTAATAATATTAATGGATTGCATTTTTTTACTTTATTAACTATTTCTACTATAGTATTATCTATGTCTGTTTTTATATCATCATAATGAGATGCAAATTGCTTATTTCTCCTTTGAATTTCTTCTTTTGTATAATGATTTTTTGAGAATACAAAATTTCCAAATCTTCCAATTTCCACCTTCCCATTAGAATAATAATCATCATATTTTTGTTTTTTTCCCATCTATATTTTCTCCATTCATATACTTAATCTTCTTATTTTCACTGTACATTAGTAAATATCTTAAGTAGATATGGGGATTGCTCCCCATATCCCTCATTCAAACCGTACGTGCCCTATTAAGGCATACGGCTTAACCCTATACTTCAACTTCGAGCATTGCACTAATTGGCTCTCTTGTCCACGCAATAATTCTTTACATCCATATAAGGTGTGCCCCTTCTCTCCACTGTGATTAGCAGTTTCTTCGGTACTATGAGCACTCTGACTTCCTATTATCCGTTTGACTTCCTCTCTTATTCCTTTGATTGTACATCATACCTCATTTGAGGAGATAATAGGACCTCAGCTGTTCCGATAACATACTTATCATCAACCTCGCCAAGTTCTCTGACTGGGGGATGCCATCATAACCTCGCCCTAACGGTTACAACGATATTGTCTGCTGTGAATAAGAACACATCGACCATTTCCAACCTCATAATAATTTCCCAGCTCAATCACTTCACTTTCGTTTCGGCTCTGTTGCTCCCTGTCCTACGCTTAAACCTAACGTTACCGCTTCGGCTCCAAGGACTCGGTACAGGTGGTTGGTTAGACCTTACCTGATAGGATTTTTCCTACTGTATTATTATTAGCTTACCAAAGCTTGCAGAATTACTTCCGCTTGCTAGGGGAAATCAGCTATGCTGATTTCTCAGCTCGCACCCATGATTATATTATATCCTCTGAACCTACTTTTTTCCACAAAAATAACGCCCCAGCCTAATGCTAGAGCGTCATCCCACTTTCATATTAAATTACCTTAAACATTTTCTGCGACATCGGTTTCTCTTTCTTCTGTTCAACTTCTGCCTGTGCCTTTCTAAACTCTTCCATCCGTTTCAATTCTTCCTCAGCATCATCGAATCCGATATGCGTGTACACATTCATTGTGACCGATATATCCGAATGCCCCATGAGGTACTGTAATGTCTTGGGATTCATTCCCGATTTTGCCATATTCGAGCAGTAAGTATGCCTGCATACATGAGGCGTAATGTTTGGCATCTGCACCCGGTAGATGTCATTGTATCTGCCAACCATATGGTTGAATCGGTGCTGCCAATGCATTGCCACAAGTGGCATTCCATTATCATCATAGAATAGGAATCCGCTATAGCCGTCTATAGCTTTCTCCACTTTCGGTGCATTTCTGTCCTCAATGATTGCCTGAAACATCTGTGCCACTTCCTCTGTAATCGGCAATACTCTTGTTCCGGCATCCGTCTTTATAGTTTCTATGATGTATCGCATATCCGATGTTCTCTGCAACTGATGGTCGATATTCACAGTTCTGTTCCTTTCGTAGATTTTGTTGCGTCCGTCTCTTCAATGGTCATTTCCCTGCTACCGCTCATGGCGGCTACCAGTCCCCGCAGTAACAAAGGCTTGTTCATTTAGAACGGGATGAAATTGTCAAGGTACAAATCCGTTACATCATTTTGTGTAACTTT